>Ga0131853_10002455_pt1 | contig 33084 bp, 19 predicted proteins | sample TergutLab28metaG_FD_92764 | JGI IMG/M metagenome (GOLD analysis project Ga0131853, IMG submission 92764) | Labiotermes labralis P1 segment gut microbial communities from Petit-Saut dam, French Guiana - Lab288 P1 (version 2) (version 2) | ecosystem: Host-associated > Arthropoda: Insects >... | reverse complement strand
TCTATCTAGGTCTATCTAGGTCTATCTAGGTCTATCTAGGTCTTCAAAGTGGTATTTTCTCTTCAAGCTCTGCTTTAAAATGCTTCAGGCATTTTAGTCTTTCCGCGAGCCGCTGTATCGTAGTCGGTGTAGAAACTAGGCTGCGGGCTGGATGATTCGCGGTTCTAATCCCAGTAGAGGAAAGAGATTTTTCTCTCTCCAAAATGTCTAAATTAGTTCTGGGGACAACCCAGCATCATATTCAACAAGTTGCGGGTTTAGTTCCGAGGTGGTAGAGCAGCTGAAGTGCGACGTTAACCACTCATCTCCATCTAGTGCCACAGTTAGGAATGAGTGGAGCTATATTTCAACTCCCCCTATATGCCTTCATGGTGTGGACAGGGAAGTTTTACCTTTTTTACTCCTTAATATTTCCTGGGCTTACTCGACTCGATAAGCCTAATAGGTTATTATTTAAGGGTCCATGTTTTAAAATACGTTGGCGCTGCTTAAATTGTAATTCCTGCGATTCTGTATATCGTGTAGCTTTTGAGATTTTGACGAAGAATAGAAAGTTAAAAGATATAGTAGAAGAGAAAGTCGTGGGATAATAAATGACACTATTTATGGGGGTGGGGGCGAAAGAACGTCTCTTCATTATAATAAATTCCATTCGTACTTCTGATAGAAAATTATGGAACTGATGTTTGAAGAAGTTAAGCACTTGCTGTGTCAGTGTTGAATTTTGATATCAACGTTGGGCGGACTGCATTAGCGGTGAAATGTTGATGTTAATATTGAGAAGTCTGCATGAGAAATTTGCAGTGCGACGCGGAATTTGAGTACCAAATCAGCACTTGCCACAGGGCCAAAGTAAATCTTGGAGAAAATTGGTTACATTGTTCGGTCGCAGGCCGTTCAGTGTGCATATTGACTGATAGCATGCAGAACAGCATTCAAGTAGAGGAATCCGAACGGCAGCCCCTCTGTATGAAGTTGCGGTATGTAAAAAATATCCAGCTGTGTTTTGTACTGACTTGTTTAATATCTGTTCCTTTGGAAGGAACAGTTCAAGTGACATGAGCAGAACGTAAAATTGTCAACCCGATATTTAGTTAAATAATATATAGTATACCAATCCAAGTTCTCCCTTAGAAGCTAGACACAATCCATCACAACCACAAAGGTCAGTGGCTAATGAATGTTAGGAAAAAATGTCACCTGTTGTGAGAATAATACAAGACACACACACACACACACACATATATGTACGCTCTGTGGGTAAAATCAGAGCTTTCATTTTAAAGCGGGATGTAAAAACAGTAACAACTGTGCTTAAAGTTTAGGGTCAAGCGGCACGAGAAGGAAAGAGAAGTGTTTGGACTAACCCCTTAGAGCCTGTTTCAGGACCTGATATTTTCCTCAGGATATATTCACGACACCCGCTAAAATTTTACATTGTGATTCTCCAGGTGTCAGCAGAAGTAGCTATCTTAAACTGGAACTTAGATTACAGAATTACGTATAGTGTATTAACCTAAAATGATAATCTCTTTCTCTGAGCCAATTAAAAGCTTTCGATAAGCTGGCAAAATTATCCTCCTCAAAGCTTTAAGGTTTAATCATTATTCCTCATACTTAGGCACATGTGACTTATCAGAGCATTTCAGCCAAGTACTGTACATACACAATAAACATACACTATATTTTATATACAAGCTTTCTATTTTGACAACATTTGTGTGTTCTTATTATTCACAAGTAAGACCGAAATGTGGAAACTGTGGCTTTTCATTCTGTTTTGACGTTAGTTCTAGGATGATCGGTCCCAAATGTGGCAGGAAACCGTTGCTGTTCTCTCTTTTGTTTAGGCACAATTCAGTTCTGAGTGCATGGCTAGAAGAAGGCAGAATTTTTAATAGACACGAAAGGTAAAAAAAGATGGAAGAAATACAAGGTAATGGACAACATGGCTGAGTCGTCGGTATTGAAATGAGCAGTGTCTTAGTGTCAACCAGATTTCTGTCGGCGGCGAGCAGCACAGGGAGTTTACAGACGGACGGACTGAGCGAATAGAATGTGCTGTCCGCAGTAATGTCAATTCCTATTGTCGGAAGTCAGCATTTCCCCTCTTATCATGTGACACCACCACTTCCTCTCTTTAGAAAGTTATCCAGAAAAATCTGCTATTACCGGAAATTGTTACAAGTTGACTGTTTCAAATAGGACGGTACATTAGGAGGTTTGTAGATTACAAATGTCCGAAACAAAGAAGCTAAGCAGTTAGGAAACGTATCGCACAGCGTAACAATTAGAGCGCCATTTCTCCCTTTTGTTTCATTATTCCAAAAATTGAAAGACGGGCGGGAAATGTGCATTGAAAATAAAACGTTTTTCATTTTCAGGCACGTTCGCAAAGCTGCGAAAAGCGACTATTAGCTTTTCCGTATTTGTCTTGCCGACTGTCCATCCGCATGGTACAATTTCGCTCCCACAGGACGTATTTTTATGAAAGTTTATATTTGTGTATTTTTCGAACATCTGTCCAGGAAACTTAAGTTTCATTAAATTCTTACAAGAACAACGGGCACTCTATATGAAGACTTATGTACCTTCATAATAATACCTCTCTCGGTTCTTCTTAGATTGTGTAATGTTTCAGACAAGATTTGTAGAGAAAATCAAAAAATATATTTTACGTTGAATAACTTTTTCCTAAAACCCTGCCAGTTATGAGATAATGGGGAAAAATATGGTACAGCCAGACATGCCACAGATGACAATGTAATACGGCACATCCTCTTCGCACGCTGGATACCAAAGGCTACAAACACAATCTCAGACTTTGTAATAATGGGAACTTTGGCACAGTACAAATGTTTTCACGAATGCTCCTCAATGTTAAGTTATACGTACATTGTCGGTTTTGTTTTCTACAACTTTTGTCGGAAACATCATTCGTTCCGATGAATATATTTCTGTAAATACGCGAAATTTGGCCAGGAAAACACGATCTCATGCAACGTCAGTTAATACTGTCGACTTTGGGCAAAAATATCCCGTTGTTTTAATCAATCACTAACAATCCAGATCACACAATTACACCACCTGAACTTTTGTAACTTCAATTTATTACTTTCTACTACATGTTTCGGTCATTTTTGACCATCATCATGTAGAAAAAATGCAAATACAAAGAGAAAAGATGCTACAGAAGAGGCCTCCCCAATGTAGTACTAAGTAATAAATTGAAAGTACAAAGTTCAGGGGTAGTAATCGTGTGGTCTGCACTGAGAGTGGTTACTATTTTCGGATAGTTGGAAAGATATCCCCTTGTGTTATATAACTATGTATATAGCAACAAATAAAGTCAGTCAAACACAACACTTCTTTCCAAGAAAAATTAGATTACATAAATGAGGTCGCCATAGTCTTCATCTCGTAATAGGACCATATTCAGGCGAAAACAATACAAAATATATAAAAGAAAGTAATATTAAAATACAAGCAGGTCTTTCATTTTAATATTACCGCCGTTCGATAAAGACTTTGATGACCCAAATTTGCACATAAGCATTAAATCATCATGTGTTAGTTTCAAGTTACTAAAGAGAACAAATTTAAGGAACGCTAAGTGACAGATAATTGTACTCTGTACCCTTACAGGTAGACTATATGGATTACACTTATACCGTCTGGTAGTACACAAGGGCTTGACAGTCGTCATGCGCCCAAGAATTTCAGTAAATCATTTTATTTTGGAATCCTGCAGGAAGTCTTCGAAAAACAATTTAGACCATCAGTTGCACATGGACACAAATTTTTGGGAAAGTGAGACAGAGGATACTGTACTGAGTCTTGCCTAATTTTACAATAAGACTTTGGACTTCTTCCTTTTCGAAGTATTTCCTAGTGGAAATTCTACAGATACTCTTCAGAATTTCAAAATCATGCTCTACACCGAGGCGATAGCGCAGCTGTTCATTCTAAAGCAGACGAAAGTAAGATGTCAGTATAATTTTTAAAGGTCCTGAATCTTTATTTTCCTTGGGAGGTATGGAAAAAAAGCAGCATTGAATTAGTGATAGGAACGAGTTCCTTGCTTAGAAAGATGCCTTTCCTGTAGCTTTTTCAATAGAAGGCATCAAATTATTTTCCTTAATGTCAGTTGACACTGTACTGGTTAACAAACACAGGGGAAAAATAAGTGGGAATATCTAGCAAGGCTTAAAAGGCAAACGGTGCAAAACATGAAACTGAAGGAAGAATTAGGAATATGGATGGGGTAGTAAAAAGCTGGAAATGGTACAGCAGCAGATTAAGTTATCAAGGACAGGTCGAAAGCAATCACACAGCACGTTGGTGTTGCAGAATGCACATTCAGCAGTGAATGGTTACACAGTTTCGAGAGGTGTTACGGATTATCACAACATGTACAATAGGAAGAAACGGCATGTAGAACGCATAATTCTGTGAAAAGGATGTACTGCTAAGGAGAATGAAATAAATGATGAAAGAACGCCAATTTGAAACAGTAAAGTGAAGACAGTAACATAAAGTGCCATGCTGTAGACTACAAATTGCCGCCAGTGTTAGCTAGATGAAAGTTCTGATAAAAATGGAGAGATATTTAACACGAATAGGATAAAGATTATTTGCAAGTACCTGACACTCCTATTGTGTTAAATATTCTTCTAACATTAATTCGTAATAATATATTTCATCTTTGCAAGTAAATTTTGAAAGTTAAAAAAGTTACACGACTTTTATTTAGTATATCCAAAAATTGCTGTGAAAAACAGTGGTGTTATGTCAGGGTTTGCATGTAATTTTATTAATCCGTATGTTTGTTTTGATAGACTCACTATGCCCACCGTACATTATAAAGTCTCCAACTGCCCCTCACAAAGTAAAATTGGCGATATCTGGCCAATAATAGTGCACAATTTTGTACTTGATCCTCAGCCATTTTCCTTCACCGCCCATCCGCTTTTTCTAAGAGTATTACCTACTAAAATTCTGAGGTTCTGAAAATTGCACGATTTCAGTTTCCCGAAGCATTTCCCATGCAAATCAAACTTTAAGTGCAATTCGCAGTGTCTGGCAACCTGTAACTGTGCAGGAGGATTCCGGACTTGCTGGACAGTGGCGCCGGGTTACTCGCTGACCGTGCTCTCACGACGTCACGGCCACAAAAAGAGGAAGGGCGGCCAAGTGAGGTTCTCAGCTCAGCAGACCTCAACTCTGGAGAGGCAGTTCAACGAACACAAGTACCTCAGCCCCGAGGAGAGACGGCACTTGGCGGCACAGCTCAAGCTGTCAGATCGACAAGTAAAGATTTCAATTAAATAATTACTCTGTTAATGTTCCGTTAAAAGAAGTTGACAGTAGCTCAGACTTCATAGCATCGAATGGTTAGGTATTGGCTAAATAATAACTCCGAGAAAAAGCGACTATGGTCTAATTTGCTTATAGTGACTGAGAAAAGTCAAAATCAACCCCCCCCCCCCACATAAAATGCAGGAAATTTCACCCACTTGACCGTGAGGTGCAGTTTTACTTTTCCCATGTTGCTGGGAAATCTGTGAAATGAGGAACTTTATAATTTTAATACAGAACGGCCCAAATTCAGATAACCAGTTAGTAAAGTGCATTAAAAAATATATGCTAATTTTTTATTACTTCTATCTCTTTCTAATAATTCACCAGTCTTGAACCGGTGAGTGGTTCTCAGTCGCTATTTACCATTATATGCAGGTTTACTGCGCCGTTAGGGGTTAGATCCTTCTGCTTTATCACTCCTTCCACTTCTCTTTTCCACTTCATATTGGGACTTCACCGTATTTTTCTTCTTTCCGGTGACCAGGTAAATATTCGCTTAGGTCTTCTCTTTTTCCCATGCGTAATAAATATCCACACTATTTCAATATACCACTTTCCACTCATTCCAGAACTTTAACAGTTACTTCCATTTTTTCTAATTAGAGCTACTTAGTATCTTACTTGTAATATTTTTGATGTTCTTGAAGAACTCCTCCAAAATTAAATTTCTGTACTTAGTAGCTTTTTCTTCAATTTTTCCAAACTGTAGCTCAAAAGGATTCCCAACACCCTGTAAGATATCCATTTCTTTGTATTTAATTAAATTTGTTGACTCCAAAGAGGCTGTTTAAGTTTCTTGTTGCTTTCCTGGTTTACTCATTTCCATTTAGCACTCCTTTTCAATTACGGTTTTATGAAAATATATCCTAAGTACTTCATCGGTCTTGATAGTTGTGCCGGCGGTAGCACGGCAGCCTACTGGCAGGGCCTCCCTTGCCAGACATGTCGACGGACTAAGAAGCAAACCACCGGCCCTCCGGGTTGTTGGAGTTTGGCGATGAGTTGCAACCATCCTGTAAAATGTACAGTCACTACATACTGTACTTCGGTCGAAAGACTATGCCGGATGGAAACAACCGGAATCGGAAGTGGCTACTTTATTACGTACTGGATTTAAAAGATCTTTCGAAATGGGATCCTCCACGTTAAATGCACAACACCCAAGCCTATGATACTGTTATGCAATTGGACTAGCATTACTCAGTATTGGCGTCAAAATTTTCTGCAACTTCTTCAATAATAATGTTCTCGGTTAATTTATTTTTGGGTTACCCTGCATTGCAAGAAGGTTCATTCAAGGAGGATGAGACTGACGAGGCATGTAGTACGCTTGCGTATGGGGAAGATGCAGTGCACTCAGGTTTTCGCAGAAAACTTAGGAGGAAGGAAATAAATTGGCTCTTGAAAAATTAATTATGATCTGGATTTGTCTGACGCAGTGTACGGAACACTGGCGGGCTATTTTGAACACAGTAACTTTAATTTTGCTCAAAAAAGTCCGGAAATTTATTGAATGGCTGAGCAACTGTTAAACATTTATTTCACACAAAATTAAATTAAACTTTCTGCGTGTTTAGGAATTCTTCTACTCTTGTCATTTTATTAATAGCGAAAGTTTTATTTCAGATGTTGCATGTTTCTTCAAGTGTCCAAAATGGCATAATTTTTTAACAATTGTGAAATACATCTAATTCACAAGCAACGTTTTCCCATGGCGGAAGAATCTAAAATCCAAAAAGATTTATACACAATCTTCACGAATCTGTGCATTCTATTTTACAGGTTAAAACCTGGTTCCAGAATCGTCGGGCGAAATGGAGACGAACAAATGCGGTCAGTACTAAAAACACTGTGCAACGCTACACAAAAATTACACAAAGGTTTTACAGATTCTTTGCTGCAGGTCAGGGCAAGGCAAAGAAAGAACCTCACATCTTCATTACACACTTCTTAACCTAAAACCTAATGGCACATTGCTGCGGATATTTGGACTAATTGTTAACTCCTTAGTATCAGTATGATAGAAGATTGTTAACCGTTTTTAGTCGCTTTTCGCAATATTGCGAAAAGCGACTATGAGCTGCGTTATGTATGTCCGTCTGTCCGTCCGCATGGAACAACTTTGCTCCCACTGGAAAGATTTTCATGAAATTTGACACTGGAGTATTTTTTACATCTAACAAGAATAACGGGTACTTTACATGAAGACCAATGTACGTTCTTGATCTATCTCTCTCGTTTCTTCTTAGAATGAGAAATGTTTCCAGCAAAATTGCAGAGTAAATCAAAACACACATTTTAGGTTCAGTAACCTTCTTTCGAAAATTGTGCCTTTTATGAAATAATGAGGAAAAATATGATACACCCGAACAAACCACAGATGCTCATTGCATGCTAGATACCTAAGGCTACAGACGCACACTCAGAATATACAATACTTATTGTTTTCATAGAAAACAATCATTTCGCGAACGCGCCTTAACGTCGCATTACACTTACATTGCCTGTCTTGCAATATTTCTCGCATTAAGCCAGCCGAAAAGTCAGGGGTAATTTTTTAAGAACAAACTTCATTAAAAGAATCTAATGTCAATTCGAAAATTTCTGGACAGACAGTGACACTCATATTACGATATTAAACTCGATAGAATAACTACATGCATTAAGTGGTATCAGTAATCATATTTTTTCAGCAAATGTGAACCGTGTTCTCCACTGTTGCTTTTTTTTTTGATTGAAGTCATCCCGATGTGTTAAGAGTTTAAATATGAAAATATAAAAACAGTATACGTCAAACACATCGTTTATTGTATGGGGGCTACATGTTTCGACCCTCTATAGGGTCATCATCAGGCCTTCTTTGGAATCAAGTCCGTGAATGCTGCGTAAATGTTGGGATCCCAACTATGCTTACAAAGAGCAGAAACGTAACATATCTACCAATTGAATTACATAAAATAGAAATGACTGTTTAAAATTTAAGAGGTAAAATATAGATTGAATGTTTTAGGAAATCTTCACTTATATATATATAAAGTCCCAGTTATGGTAAAAACAGTTCACTTTGGGTCTGTGTGGGCTTCTGATGAAGCCGAAGTTGTCCCTTGATAGCGTGAACTTTATGGTGTTATAAGTAGCATCTGGCAGTCTCGGAGAAGCGGGGCGTAGCTTGTGGAACTACTGAATGTTATGGATATGAGGTGTTGTCTTACGCTACCTTGTGTAGAACCTGCGGGGAGCTCTGGCTTAATTGTACCTCTTAACGCCTCATGTGGCATAACAAGCAAAAATCCGGATTATATTAGTTACCGTAAGTGGAGCGTCTTGATCGACTGGTTAACAGATACTGGAGGAAACTTACTTGTAATGAGCTGTGGTGATTCGCTGTTCGATGGTTGTGGAAATCCTCAAAGTTGACTGTTTACCTTGGTATAAGTACTGTTTTCTGTCCACTGAACAACATCCACATACTTGGAATATATTCTATACAAGAATGTTTTGCTGTTTCTCTGTGTGATGGTCTTCTAGGTTTGTCTGAGGCGGGTCGGTTCTTTCGACGTAATGTTCGTCCGAGTGAAAGTTGCCGTTTTGTCCGTGCGTATTCTGGCTGCTCGTTGAGTTCATTGCCCTCTGTCGGGATTGTTTTGAATTAGTGCCTCGAAGATCGGGTTGGACTGTATTGTTAGCTTATCATTAATTTGGTTCCCACGTTGTGTCTCTCTTAGATGTAGAACTTTTCAAGGGTGTCAAGCATTCTGCCCTTGTTTGCAAAGTGTAGTGTCCATTATAACATTTATGGGACCAAAGGCATGACCTTCTTCAATGACATGTTGAGCGAACTTGGATTTATTGTTTACATACTTATAATCCCTGTAGTGCTCTCGAAATCTTACATGGAATGGTCTTCCCGTTTGTTCAACAAACTCTTTTTGGCACGTTGGGCACGTTAATTGGTATACTCCATTCTTGTCAAATCTATTCGGTTTTCGAGTTTTTTGGTTATCCAAGAGTTTGCCTAAGTTATTGTTGGTGGTGTAGGCCACTTTTAGGGTTGTATTCTTGAAAAGTTTAGTAATATATACCAAGGTAAACAGTCAAATTTGAGGATTTCCACAACCATCGAACAGCGAATCACCACAGCTCATTACAAGTAAGTTTCCTCCAGTATCCATTACCCAATCGACCAAAACTCTCCACTTACAGTAATTAATATAATCCAGATCTTTGCTTGTTATGCCATAGGAGGCGATAAGAGATACAAACAAGCTATATTCCCCCGCAGGTTCTACACAAGCATAGCGTAAGACAACACCTCATATCCGTAACATTCAGTAGTTCCACAAGCTACGCCCCGCTTCCACGAGACTGCCAGATGCTACTTATAACACCATAAAGTTCACGCTAACAAGGGACAACTTCGAATTCTTCAGAAGCCCACACAGACCTAAAGTGAACTGTTTTTACCATAACTGGGACTTTATATATAAAAGTGAAGATATCCTACAACATTCAATCTATATTTTACCTCTTAAATTTTAAACAGTCATTTCTATTTTATGTAATTCAGTTGGCAGATATGTTACGTTTCTGCTCTTTGTAAGCATAGCTGGGATCCCAACATTTACGCAGCATTCACGGACTTGATTCCATGGTCGAAACATGTAGCGCCGTGCAATAAATGATGTGTTTGACGCATACTGTTTTTATCTTTTCATATTTAATCCACTGCTGCTGCTACTGCCTATTACACTTATTCATAATTGCCTGCTAAAAGACACACCAGAAGGACGAGGCTTAGACTTTATATATATATATATATATATATATATATATATATATATATAGAGATGGTCTATTGCATAGCGCTTTAATAGTCCGAGTTATTTAGCATCGAATGATAGGTGGCTAGCGAGTAATAAATCGAAGAGGCTGTGAAATGTGAAGATTTATTGTGTAGACTTCTGGTTTATGAAAGCGTGAAGTTCATTGTACGGGTAAGAAATATCCGGAGAAATACGTTATTTGTGACTAAAAGATGAGCGAGGTAGGTTCTTCCGGAATATTCGCGAACTCTTACCGGAATATATGATCTTAGAGCAGATCACATCATAAGTCGTGTGCTGTATATATCCCGTAAGAATACAGAGCAAATTCATTACACGACTGCCAAGTAAGGATGTTGAAAAAGTGACAAACTTCAAGCACCTGCTTGGGAGTCGCATTAAAAATCGAAGCCATATTCACGATAAAATTAATATAATTCGGGGTTTCTTTCTGCCATTCAAACCAGGATCATTTATCTTTACAAAGTTTATCTAAAACTATAACGAAAAGACTACACAAACGTATGTTACATGTTGCACAAAAGTATGTTAACTTTTGTGTGTTGGTGTGGAATTTGGTAGGAGTTTCAAGTTAATAGACGAGCGTAGAGAGGAAAAATTAATAAGATTCACAATAAAACCAGTCAAACATAACCATTATTTATTCTAGAATTATTTCAACGAAATGTTTCGCCTAAAATTCATCATCAGGTTTAACAAGAAGAAGAGAATACGTACACAGTTCATATGCGAACTGAGATATCAACACCTTACAATTTTTATTGTTAAGTTATGCTGACTATGTATAACATAGCAGAAACAACCTTGACAACTGAGTAATTATGTGTCTATTTTAAAGGACTAGACCATAAAAGTGCCAATATAAAAAAGTCAAAAATTAAAATAATTAAGATTAAAATCAGTGGATAAGGAGGCGTTTCTTCACAGGTCTGTCTGCTGCATTTGTGTGTAGTGGTCTATACTGACGTAGGCGGATATTTTCCGAAGAAAGGAGCCTAAATGGGTTGCAATTTGTATAATTTTTAGAATAATTATATCGGAGAATGTATAGGTACAGTGTCTTGAACAGCTATTTTTTTTAGTCATTAAATTGGTTGTCCACATTATTGGTCCACTTATTCCAAGCAGTTTATAAAAGTGTTACTTCCAGAGGCACCTTACGTAATATGTTTTAGAAAAGAGGTGAGTCTAGTGTTTTTGGAGTTTGAAGACCGTAAGTTACCGCCGGATGAAAGTAACATAGGGCTTAATTGTCCTAATTATATATTTTGCTTGTGAATTAGGGGGTAAAGAGCAGTAACAATTGTTGGTAAACAGCGGGACCTGTATTTATACAGACCGATTTCCTGTAACTTCTAAGAAGAATTGATATAATCAATTTTCCTTGTTTTAAGACAAACCTATTAGTAGGCGTTGTATTGGTGAGGTACTCAGTGAAAATATTAAGCCGGAAAATCTAGCAAGTCTTAAATTATAAAAGGTGCAACGCTGGAGGTAGCTTCAGCAGTAAGAATTGGGCCGTTGTATTTTAAGAAATGTTTAGCAACTTGGGGGTTTAATAAGGAATGACGAAAACGTTTTCCAAGAACTCTACGTCACTACTACATTAAATGTTCTTTACACGTGTTTTTAGTTTGCAATTTTAAGTGAACTGTACAAGTTTAAAACCGTGGCAGTATTTTGACTTATCTCCACCCTAAATAAAATGCCAAAACTTGGGGTGAAAAAAAACAGTGGCTTTATATCGGGGGTTGAGAGTAAATGTTATTTATTGTGACACGCACAAAACTCATCAAACCAACGCATGGAGAAAGGCTGTGGTACATAACGTTAAAACATTCGGCACTGACATATACATTCGTCAGATTGATCTATAAACAACTGATGTGCTGGGAGTCGTCGCCTTAGCCCATGAAATCTTTTTTTTTTAATTTTCAGACGTGCGCAATGGACGGCAGCGAGTCAGACGACAAAACATGCTGTACAGTAGTAACTGACGAAGAAGCCTTCGAAAATCATTATCGCCAATCAATATTCTAAGCTGATTATTGGTTTCCTGAAAACAAAAACTGGTACTTCTATGAAATAGCTGTTAGAAATAAGAAAATGATTGTTACATAACGGTTGTATGATGCTTCTGTTCTTCATACATGCAGATCCTTGAGTTGTGTGTGTCTAAAATGCGTTTTCAGATATTTGAAATTATAATTACGGACTTCCTTGTAATTATTACTGAATCCATTTTGACATATTCATTAATGCGAACATATTTCGCATTAGCAGTCTTTTGACAGTTACCAGAAGAGTATCGATTTTTAGTTCCTTGCTTATTATTGTGGCAATTGTCTGTGGCTTTTCAATTTTACTTTGAGACATTTATTTTGGGCAGCGTTGCGACTTTTCGCTGTAGCTCAGCGCTGCAATGCTCTAGACCAGGGCAGCATCTCAACAATGTCAACTAAATGGGAGGTACTTGAACATTTACCGTAGGTTTGACTATCAATCAACGGGACGTATTTAAAAATTGCTCGTTTAGATTAAACTGTTGGAGAAAGGCTTGACCATTTGAAGTTAACCGACTTGTCAAGTACTCTCAATGATAACAAAAAGTGAAATATTGTATCTATTAGAAATAACATTTGTCCTGACTGATATCAAACACTTGGCATCTTGCAGTATAACACTAATAATTAGAAACGCTGAAGAGACTCCACCTGAGAAAATAAAATTATAAAAACTTACAGCAACGAGTGTTTATAAATAAATGAATTATATACAGAATGAGAAAGGTAAAACATTGGCTTGCGTTCGGTATGAAAATTCCAGGAGGCATTTGCACTACGCATTCCCCCCCCCTCCCCCCACCTGTACGCCCTCAGATGAATACTGGATATACTATATTTTTTAAGGCGTTGAAGATTCATATTGTGCGTATTGTTAAAATTCCAACTAAATAAACTGAGAGTTAAAAAGCATATGTTTCGTTGTCTTATGATATACACCCTCTTACGTGTTGCTATCACCAGGGAAAATCAAGCATAAAAGACATAAGACGTAAGAACGTAAGTATACATCATTGATAATATGTAGAATATACAAATATAGGATACTGCAGTAAGATATCAGTAATTTATATTGTATTAATACAAATTGATATTTGTATATTTATCATTATGAACGTTAGATTTGAAAGACAACCTATTGATACGTATATGAAAAAAAAATTCGTTACAATTCATTTGCTTTTGCGTTTTTAAGCATTAAAATTATTTATTTTGCCTTCGATCCTAATATGGATCTTGTCCTTGTAATCAATACTGTGGTGTGCACTGTGTGCTATGTGCCATGTCCTGCATAGTTCACAGACAGAATATGGGGCCCAACACAATGGGCACCTGCCTACATTTTCGCCGGTAAAGCAGCCGACACGTAATATCGGCCACTCAACTCCATGTACTGCCGAGGCTGTAAACGTAGATTCTGAGTTCGAAACTCGATCAGGATAATTATAGCTAGAGAGGCAAATCACTATTGTGTATAGAATTTGGATTATTTTGAACTCCTGATGGTTAAATAGTTAACATTAGACAAAAATCGAAGCAGAGAAAAGGGTATTGGCTAAGCTGCAGGCGACATAAGGAGAGTGAGGGTAGTAAACATGAGTATATGTCAGAATAATAGAAGTTTCACTTGTTAGTAAGAGCATTAAAATTTGGGATTCAGACAGTGCCAACATACTTACGTAGGTAGAAAGGTACCAAAAGCCACACCCGTTTTTCGTCGTTACAGGAAGTACGGTTGTAAGTGAGTTAATTCATGTAAACAGAAAGCAGTCAAATTTAAGAGTGTGACATTTTGAAAGAAAGCCTATGGAATGGCAGAATTTTAATTCTTTAGGCAATATTAAAAATTAGGACTGTCTGTGATTTGTAAATTCTCGATGGGTAAGCACTCAGGTAGCTCAGGATGTGATGTCACTTGTTTTCCGGTACTTGCACAAATCAAACGTGCAATCGACGTCGCTCTGCGGGTAGCTGTTGATATACTACACAACTGCAAATAGAAGTTAATACGAGTTTATTCAATATATCACAATTTGGATTATAAGCGTCTGAGTGAAGAAGTGCGAAAGGTCATATAATGCACAAATTGGAAATATAAATGAAACGAGACTGCAACTGTACTGTTAGAAGAGATCAAATATACGTGTGATCGAAATTAATATTGTCACATTGGCGACATTTAATCCAGTGCCGCTAACAATAAACAAGGAAAGCTGTAACTACAATCGCAGCATTGTAACTGTTGCAGTGACTTTCATAATGCTGGGATATTAATCACACATGAGTGATCAAAGTATATTTAATTTTTCTATGATAGTCGTGTATCCGGTACATAATTATGTCCCTGTAAATACCATCCGTAATATTCTCTGGACTCGTATTCCTGCTTAATGGCCATTGCTAGCAAACCACCTGCATCCTTCCGTTCATACACCGTATTTAATAATCAAGGTCTCTTAATCGACATAAACTGTAGAACTATCTTTATAACGAACCCATGGTAACAAAAAATTACTCTTCGGACAGTAATATTATTCTAAATAAATTATTTTTTTTTACCATTCCTAATCCGAATAATTCGTAACTGGAAACCTACACTTCCCAGACCTTGTGGTAAAAGAACTGGAAGTGAAAACAAGAGAAACGAGGTGAATGAAGATGCGCACGTCTGTCAATAACATCAAAACGATAAAAGACGGGTGCTGCAATGTTGCTGTCACAACGTTCTCTGCTACATTAACACTGTCAAAGGTAAAGTGAAAGAGTGGATACTTTTATGTTCATACCGTGCACATTGAATAATAAATGTTTATTATATACCAACATATTCACAAATAAATAATGTAAATATAATATATAAATATAAATTTACACTACTTATTTGTGTATATGTTGGTATATAATAAACATGAATGAGTGGATGTTTCCTCGGAACGAGATCAGACGAACGGCTACAAGGTAAAGCGTGAATGGAACTACACGTCTACTTAGCTATATGCCGTCGCGTGCAGCGCACAAAGACAAGGTAACCTTGAATTTATCTGTGGCATGAAGACGTATGCGGAGTTCAGGTATAAATCCATGCATTCTTAATCTCGACGCTAGATAAAGTTGCGCGCTCAGCTTCAGGCCTCGGCTGCTTTATCTCAGCCAGCACCTATCCATCGGATAGGTGCTGGCTGGGCATCACAGCCACTGAGAAAGGCGCATATTAAAAAAAACTGTGCCTTTGTCCATGCAAAAAAAAAAAAAAATTCAGCTGGTCTAAGCTGCAATTTAGTTGCTAAGTCTGTGTCTCAGGTTCATAGGTTCGTTTATGGAGCTAGTAAGAGACAAATAAAGGTTAAGGAAAAGAAGGAAAGGTAAGAAACCTGTAAATGAATAAAGAGGTGGAAATTAAGGAGAAAAAAGAACGAAGGTTTTAAAGAAAGGAAAATAGAGGCGGGACGAATGAAAGGAAAACCCGGATGATGACAGCTTTGGACCCGACACTGTCATCATATTACGATTAAATTTAAGAGCCACCTCCAATCGTAACAGCGAACGTGTCATTTATTTCCTGTTCCCTACGGACGGGCGAAGCTACTGTAAAATTGAAGCCATCCATCAATCTTCTGCAGTAGGTGCCCGAGTGATCCTGCAGAGTCAGCCAGCAAATAACAGGCTCAGCAGTGACTTTATCAATTTGATAATGTTAAAAGGTAGAACAAGTCCTTTATCTGTAGAGAAACCACCCACAGCACGTCCGGCCTTTTAGGTATTCAGTGTTATTACAGCTGGGTGGCCCCCGGCCATCAGCGAGCTGCCAACAACGCGGAATACGGCGTCGAACGGCAAGGATGTTAGCGAACAAGGAAGTGGTCGTGGTCTAAATGAAGATTTGCCTGGTATGCGTGACAAAAATATACCTTAGAGATACCTATGAGGGTCTTACAGTGACGACGATGATGATGAAGACTCAAAGTCTTCTGGGACAAAACCCAGTGTCGATTTTCAATTAAGAGTTACCGACGTTTTGGAGGAGCTTGTTGCCTCCATTTTCAGGGTCCAAGAAGAACTGACTTTGACTTTGAAGATGGAGACAGCTGGCGCTTTCTAAACGCCAGTAACTATTTACCAAACGACACAGCGTTATGTTATCAGAGGACTTGAATTTTCACAAAATACCGCCAGGAATGACGGGTTTTCCGGTTGAAATTCGAACCGGTCATATCCTGCATACGAGTCAGAGCTTTACTGATTGTGTCAACATGCGTTAAATGTTGTTAGAACATTAGATGGGAGAGAAAGTCTGTTTCATCTGTGAATATACAGCTGTGATTTATATCGAGGTACTACATTTCAATAGGTCATTTCAGATTTCTAAATAAATTAATTGTACTTAAACTCGTTACACAGTACACAGTACATTGGCCAGAAAAACTGAAGGGAAGAGACAGCTTGGAAAGACCTAGCCGGAGATGGCGATAATATTAAAATTGGTCTTAATGGCATTTGGGTGTGAATTTGTGCACTGAAACTGTTTGGCTGAGGGCGGGGGCGGTGTTGGGGTCTTTTAAACACCGTAATGAATACAGTTCAGTAGAGGTCCACCAATGTACAAAATTTGTTACTGATAACACGTGAACTTATTTTTGCTCCACAAAACCGACGCGCTTTCGGAAACAGAAAGCATAAAGAAAGAAAAATATTTTGACACTTTTCCGATTGTAGTAGAACGGTTCTTCCATGGATTTTCTCGGTTCTAGAGCGACTACTGAATCGTTGCCTGAGATTCACAATGGTTTCAACATCAAAATCTAATTTCCAGCATAATGCTGCTCTCCCAGGGTTAGTATCAGAATTCCAACACATTGCAGCCTTCCCAACGTCAACAACAAAACTCAACCCTAATATATTTTCACGTTCTCGACTTCCGAATTCTTTTCCTTACCTTCAACCGACTTGCACATGACGGCATTGACTAGGAAACTTCAGGGCCCTAAAGTTTGCTCTAAGTTATCCTGTACTGAAAGTAGTGTCTCTCATCACCGTCCCCTTTCCACTTCCTATTTCTCTTTTGTCGTCAGATTAGAAGTGGCTAAGGAAAGTATTAACATTGATCTGATCAAAGAATCATCGTCTTCAGTACAAGTGCAATTCATCAGGAGCCTGTGGGCAACATGTGTTGTGTCAGGTGAGTGGGATGACAGCACCTTTTAACGGTCAGTGTAAATCAAATGAGATCCTGACAAGTTAGGCCGCACCTTGTCAACAGATGCGAACAGGACAAAGCATTAAAGGGTTCTTATCACCACCATGAACTCTACACATATTAGTCCTCAAACGGAATCGGTTGCAACGCCATAAATGACTCACTCTCCAGCGGTCTCAAGCCATGACATTGAAAACTATTGTGTATTCTAGGCCACTTCATAGCTTCCTTGTGAGTTCACCTCTGTCATGGAACTAATGATGTTTTTTTTTTTAAATTACAATCCATACTTTGTAAGAATTAACTTAGTGACTCATGATTAAATAAAATGTATTTACTAACATTATCATCATCAGTTGCATTTTTTAAAATTATATCATGCATCGCTCCATACTTTTGCATGACAGCAGGCAGGGCAGTGACTGCTACTATTCCAAACTGCCCTGAGTGGGAGTCAATGTATTTTAGTTCAATATGTCATTGGAATTTTTCATTGACATAATCCTTCCGATCGCACCATGGCCCTGGGGTCGACTCAGCCTCCAACAGAAATGAGTACCAGGAGTATTTCCTGGGGGTAAAAGCGGCGGGTGTGTAAGGCTGAAAACCTTACCACCATCCCGTACCGTTGTCATGAAATCTGGGAACCTTAACTTCCTGGAACCCTCTGGGCACCTCAGGCCTGTAATGGGACTAATTTACCTTTACCTTACATGTAAGTTAAATTGGTTTTCACTCATCAACTCTGAAGAACTTGCTGGAAGTGATTCCCTTTGGCTCATACACATCACATCCAACACATTATCACACGTCGAAATTTAGCTGGTAAAACTAAAAACATGATATTCTGAATGCTTTATTGCAGCTTGTCTTCAGTCCAAGTATTTTACTATTTTCTTCAACCTTTTAACATGAACAGAAGTAAAAATTGCAAGCATTCAGATCTGGTGAAAAAGCAGGCCACAATCCCTTTCATTATTGTTACCAAAGATGCTCAGGAACACAACGAACAGAACTAAAGAACATGGCGCACTTTATCTAAAATATTAAAATAATGAACAGCACTGTTTTCAATATGAGCTGTTGCACCTTCTTGCTGAGAAGAGGCATTTATGTAACATGTCACTGTGAATTTATGGCCTCAGAAGGAAGAAAAAGGGCCCAATAATCCTTGTTGCTCTCACAGCACAAAACACACCAACCTCAACACCAAATAATGGCACTACATGGATTTACATGAGATTTTATGCACGGTAGTACCTTTTATTCTGATCGATCATGTAACAACTGGCATGCAACAAAGCTTCACTGCTAGGCAGAATGAGCATGTGGTCCGTTTCTCCAGAATATTCCCCAAAAAGGTGCCAGCTTACAAAATTTAATTCTGCTTCAAGACATGTGTTGCACAGTTTGTAAACCACAGCTGTTTTCTATGGATAATAATGCAATGGTTTTGTTGCATTTCATGCTGATGATGCACATGTGCCCCTTTGCTATACAAGTTAAACCAGTGTTCTTCTCACTGTGTGTCTACCATGTGTCCCTGTAGCATCTAGACCAGAACCTGCTAATTGAAAACATCATGCATATTTTGCTTGTTTTCATGTCTTGCACAGCCCCAGCAAACAACACGCACTTGAACCTACGACATTCTTGTAGCAACTGTATTCAACACACGTACATGGACAAAATTATTTACATGTGACTTACTGCTGGGGTTGGCGAAGCAGTGCCACTTTACCAACTGTGCTATAGGCTGAATGGATCAGTTTGAATTCCGGTCAGGGCAGGAGATTTTCTCATCTCCAACTATGTCCAAATGAATTCTGAGCCCCATTCAACCTCTATGCCAACAGATGCAGTGATTTCTTCCTAGGGGTACAGCTTCTGACCTGTCACCTCCATCCAGTGCTGAAGATGCGAATGAGTGGAGCTATACCTGTACTTCCATCTGTTCCTACATGGCATGCACTGGGCAACTTTACCTTTATGTAATTTCATGCTATACTTCTGCACTCCATTTTGATGCATAACATAATGAATGTTCATCATTTGTTTATGATGCCATATCACACATCTAGCTGTGGAAAGTCAATGTTCACATTAGCAACATTGACACTCGTACAATAAAAACACATTCACCCCCCCCCCCCAAAAAAAAAACTGTTAGAATTGTAGTAGGTGCAAAATATATATTCAGGTAGAGGACTGTTTGAAGATATTACAGATTTTACCTCTTCTGTGCAAGTACAGGCACGTCTTGTTTTACACCAGGGTTACATATCTGAAAAATGTGCAATAAAACACAAAATTTCCATTTACAACAGAGTATTTCGTGGGGGTTTAGGGGATTGAAAACCTCATCCTATATAGCATACGACTATACCACTGTGCTTATCTCACTACACAAACACTTTACTTCCAGACTGAGAACTTTCTTTAATTCTGTCACCACTATCACGAATTGTAAGTATGCTATTATAAGTGAGTCCATCGTTATAGCACGTCAACATTTTGTTCACCTTTTTCACATCAACTTATTACATCTAATTTCTCGTCAGTAGTGATCGTCTTTTGCTGATTTTTCACTTGGATTACACTAGGTGATGTAGATTTACATTCTCACTCATGTTGGTAAGAGGAGCCAATGCTGTTAATGAGGAAACTACATGACCTACATGATATCACCAACTTAATCCATACATGAGACTGATGGCAAGGCAGTGACATCACTATCTGCTAGCCTCCTAAGACGATGAGTGTGGCCACGGATCAACTATGCCAAATCGTGTTAAACTGAAAATTATCACACAAAAAGAAATCACATAAAATGAGACCTGCGTGTATGCATTTTCATCAATGAACTCAATCATAAATAACCAGTAACATTTCAAACAAATTCAGCAGCAAATAGTATTAATACAATGAGTACACACCCCGGTATTTCTTTCAACAGCCCATATATCTTATTTGCCAAAATCTGTAAAGAATAATAATGTCCTTTTTGCAATCAACTTTGTAACCTGATACTGAGATTCCTTATGCCAAACATTCTTATTAACAGGACAAATAAATGACATCATATTACACAATACACATTGTTATGAACTCAGACCTCTCTATGAGTAAGATTAACCATTCAAATGTGCAGTAAACACACTGCATCTCCATGACAGAGACCAACCAGTTCATGCTGTTTCGAGACATGATCAGTTTATTAAGAATCATACAAAACAAGTACACAGTGCATGGGAAATTGGAATATTAAGGCATTTACTTTATGCCTTTCATTCCATGTCCTGCATAAAAAAATAATAGCTTCATAAAAACACTACATTTCAGGGACAAAATTGGCTCCCATCCTCAGGCAAAAAATATGGTCAAAACCTACTCAGATTGGCCTGATAGGCAAAGTTACTCTCAAATTAGGGGAACAGGGTCAAACTCACACAGACTGAGAGTAACTTTGCCTATTAGGCCCTAGCAAGAAGGTTCTGACCATATTTTTACCATGAGAACATGGACTAATCATCTGTAAAAGTGTTGGATTTATTTTTTATCATCACTTGTTAACATGTGACAATGGAGAGAATCCATGAAGTAACTAACTGAAAAGGTTCACTTTAGAGCTTCATTATTCACAGGACTGAGTGTAAGTAACTGATTTCCCTTCCTCTAAAACTGCTGTGGAGTTCTACAGCTCTGGTTCTTAGAATTTATAAATTTAGAAATTATATTTTTCTGTCACATACTGGAAAAGTTGTACAAAATTCTTTAAGCCTGCATGTCATTCATGATAAGGCATTTCTTTTACCTACTTACAGTAGATAAAATGTTGTTATGAAACAGCACTTACTGTAAACTTTACAACATACTGATACAATATCTAGGTATCCACCAAAAACTAATACTCCTAACTTAAGCTTTAAATCTTTATAACTATTCAAATTCCACCTCTTTTACAAAAAGGAGAATACAAAGTATAAAGAAAAATTAATACACAATTCCACGAAATTTCCTCAAGCAGACAGCCGTGTAAGGATGTGAAGGTTTTCTGATGTTTTGGGAACTAACTCCATCCCCAACTTCAGGGTGTACTGGTGGTTTGGTAGCACCAAAACTGATCAGTGTGTGTCCAACTCTGCACTGTGTGTATCTCCATTTGGCCAGTCACAGGATGGAATGCGACCCCTCTGGTTAGTGGGAGGAGACAAAATGTTTTTGCACTTGGCCTGGGCTGTCTACGAGGCATGTTCATAAAGAGACAGAGCTTTTTAAATAATGTGCCAAGCAGCTCAGAGAGCGTGCTGCTGCTACTGAGCACATAGCATCAGTTTTTGACAACAAACTGCCATTTGTCCTGTTTTGCTATGAGCATTAGTCGTTGAGCTACATACGCTGAACTGAGCACATGCACAAGCTGTTCGTCGGATTAGTGACAAAGTGACAATGAAAGAGCTTGAAGAACAATGTGTGTGTGTGTGTGAAATTTTGCTGCAAACATGGTAAAAATTTTACAGAAACATTTCAATTGCTTAACCAAGCATACAGGGAGGACTGTATGAGCTGAATGCAGTGCTATGAGTGGTTTAAGTGTTTTAAAGAGGGAAGAATGTTGGTCGGTGAAGATCCCAGGCCTGGAAGAGCTTCCACATCAACAAACGACGACCATGTCGAAAGAGTTCGTGCTGTGATTTGTGGCAATTGTCGTTTAACTGTCCAAGAAGTTGCTGACGAAGTGGGCATCAGCATAGGACCATGTCATCAAATTTTTACTGAAAAACTTCAGATGCACTGTGTCAGTGCAAAATTCGTGCTGTGTTTGTCGACTGACAATCAGAAAGAGAACCGCGTTGAAGTCAGTCAGGAACTGCTTGCCATTGCAAATGGTAATGAAAACTTTCTTAAGAACATCATAACAGGACATGAGACGTGGGTTTATGGGTATGATGTTGAAACCAAGATGCAATCATCACAGTGGATGGGGAAAGGGTCTCCTAGACCAAATAGCACAGATGAGTCGGTCAAAGATCAAGGTGATGTTGGTTGTGTATTTTGATGGGAAAGGCATTGTCCATCATGAATTTGTACCACGTGGTCAGATGGTAAACAAACGTTGTACCAGGAAGTTTTTAGCACGTTTGAGGGATACTGTGTGAAGGAAGAGGCCTAACTGCGGTACAACCAGACTTGGATGTTGCACCACGACAATGCGCTGGCTCATGCGTCACCCCTCATCTGCAGTTATCTGGCAAAACATCAGACATTCGTTGTGCCCCATTCCCTATTCTCCAGACTTTTTCCTGTTTCCCAAACTTAAGAGCACTTTTAAAGGACATTGTCTCCAAACCACAGAGGAGATTCAGGAAAATGCAATAAGAGAACTGCACACCATCACAGAAAGTGCATTCCAGGAAGCATTCCAACAATGGAAGAAACGTTGGGAACGGTGTATTGCCAGTAGAGTGGACTAATTTGAAGGGGACAGTGCTTAAAATGAGCAATAGTCTTCATAGCAAAAGTTTGGTCTTTTTTTGAACAAGCCTTGTATTCCTGGTTGTGGACAGCATTTAAGTAAACTGGCTACTGGTTGCCATGCATGACTTAACATAAAGTCAGCCTCCCTGCTTACGTTTTTGGCATGTGGTTGAATTTCTACTGCTTCTTTCACAATTTGGTCCATGTATTTGGTCTTCCCGCTCAGTCTGTGAAAAACACACAGATTGGATTTCATGTCCTGTGTTTAGCCCTTTAACACCGAACGACTTATATATATATATGTGTCGAAGTTTGGAGTAATTTTGTTCATTCCTATTAGGTTGACTGCTGTGCCTTGTAATGCTTCAGGACCCTTGAAGGTCAGGCTTACATACAGGTGCAAGAATGTACCCCCTCCACCTCCTAAACCCCTCCACAAACACTGATATATATCGACACTTCACTAACTGTGCATTTTTCCCAGCTGACTAATATGGCTCCAACACTGCTTGCTATATTGTTTGCTCTGGATTTCACTGTGAGTTGAAATATAAACCCTGGCCTATGAAGCAAAAACTCTTTCTTGGCCAGAAAGGTTGTCAGTGGCATACTGTACCCATATAATTCAGACAAAAGTAATGCTGAAAAATCGGAGATACCTACAAATATCGATGTTTACAGCTACAGGAGGGCCCACAGACCTGCCTCTTATAGTGCTGGGATAATCTGTAGGGGTTGTGGGGTAGTAACATGAAACACACTGTCATCAGTCTACTAAAAATGTCTTGGGTACCCTTGAATACTTGGAATTTCATATGCAGTTACATCATAGCTTTAGATCTGTTTTGCTCTCACTGTAGAAGACGCTCATATCTAAGCCGCATTAGGTTCCTAACTGTGCCCAGTCACACAGAGAAGTGTAAATAAGGCAGACCGTTGTAGGTGTCTATTGTAATGGCTGGGGAATAAATAAAACTTGACGGAGAATCAGTGAAATTCTGGTCGTTGACACTGACTCTGAATCAGGTTCTGAGGCCAGCGATTTTGAAGACTATTTGGAGGAGGAGGAAGAAGAAGAGGATCCACAACAGCAGCAGCAAGCCTCAGCAGAAGTCGAAACACAGGCTGCAACAAGTGGCAGATTACCAACCTGGGGACCACCTCAAGAAAGGAACACAAATATTCATCCTTTTGTTGGTCCAGCAAAAGGTGTGAAGTGAGGCTCCACACATCAACACAGCCACCTCACCACTGTCTGCGTTGTTTTTCACAGAAATTTTTCATCTGCTGGTTGAACAGACCAACGTGTATTACCAGCAACACTTTGACAGACAAGCCGGAGCTAGCCGCCTATTGCCTGACATTATGTTGCCAGACATGATGACTTTTGTTGTCCTAGCTCTGCAGATGGGACATGAATTGAAAGACACGCTATATGACTACTGGTCGAGACTTAGACAGCTACACAATCTGTTTTACGGTGAGATGACACGAGACAGATTTTTACACACATTGCGTTTTCTGCATTTTGCAGACAATTCAGAGACCTGACAAAGGCGAAGAATATGACTGACTATGGAAACTAAGGACTGTCTTTGACAAGCTGAACGAGGCTTATGCTAAATTCTATAACCCCTCGGAGCATTTGGAAGTGGATGAGGTAACTGTAAAATTCAAGGGCTGGGTTATCTTCAGGCAGTACATTCCAAAGAAAAGAAAATGTTTCAGCATCATAATTTACAAACTCTGTGATGAATCAGGGTATACATATGACGAGTGTGTACTTGGGTAGAGACTCAAACTCCGCCACTGACAACATGACTGCAATACATGCAACTGTTAGACACTTGACTAGCAGAGTTGAAGGCTTAGGATACAAAATATTATGTACAATTTCTTTTCATATCCAAGACTTTTTCATGACTTGACAGATGTAAAATAAATTAATGCGGGACAGTCCGGCCCAACAGAAGAGACATGCCCCATGACTGGACCAAAACAACTGAAACTGAAAAGGGGTGATGTAAGGGTGAGGACTAGGGGAGGTTTGACTGCATTAGTTTGGAAGGACAGATGAGAAGTTTACATGCTGACTAACATGGACCCACCACCAGCAGAAGGAAATTTTTGACAACAGCAACTGTCCCATGAAACCTCACATCGTGGAACAGTACAACCGGCACATGGGTTACGTCGACAATTCTGATCATATGGCTAACAGGTGTTCGATGAGTCGACGTACCTTCAAGTGGACCAAGAAATTATTTTTCCACTTTCTGGATCTAACAATACACAACAGTTGGATACTGTTATCTTCATGTGGGGCTAAATATGCCCACTGAAATTTCAGGCTCCTTCTGGTGAGGAATTTGATTGAGGAAACTGGAAAGAGCCAAGATCGTCCCACCCCCAGATGGGTTGGAAGACCATGTTCGGGAACAAAAAATGTTTTGTGACTCAAGAGTTGCCATAATAAGCACTGGCCAGCGAAATCGTCAACCCAGCTCTGCTGCCATCTGTGTTCTTCTCGCGGCCAAAGAAAGGGCACAATGTATAAATGCACCAGATGTGATGTGGGCCTGTGCATGGTGCCTTGTTTCAAGGAATATCACACAAAAGTAAATTTGTAAATCACCCTCTTTGTGAATAATGTGTGTCATGATAAAACAGTGATCCAATGTGCCACAGACCTTGTGTAGCAACCAGAATAACATGAGTAATGAACTATTTACACCACATTTTATATAATGCACGCGATTCACAGGACTAAAGTTATTATAAAAATAGGTGTGCATTTTTTTCCGGATTAACCAATTCATAAGCAGAGTGAAAAATTTTATTTCATTAAATTTGAAGGAAAAGTCTATGAGTTACGCTTTTTTTCTAAGCGTAAGCATTAAAATTTAAAAGTCCCAGTAAAAAATTCCGGCAGGCAGCATTGCTCAGAGGGATTTAATTCCGGTGTCAAAGGGTTTGTAGGTGATCTGCTACAGCTGACTTCGCAGTCTGGCCATGGTGCAAGTGTTGTATGTATTCTTGGTATATGATTTCAATGGTCCAAGTCTGACCCACATATACTTTGCCATATTCACATGGAATGCAGTACACCCCAGACATTGTCCTTGATGGGTGTTAAGGTGCTAGAAGTTTATTTCATTGGAATATGGCTAGTTTTAATGTTATGTTTAGCCAGCAGTCTGCTTATTTTGTTCGATGTGAAGTGCTGTAACACAATCAAGGCATTGTCAAAGATGCAACAGAAATTCAACTAAATACCAAGAACTTCAACAGGGAGGTTATTTATATTAAGTCATACATGGCAGCCAGTAACCAGTTACTGAAATGCTCTCCACAACCAGGAATAGACAAGTGCAACGACATTTTGACTCTTCCCACTAACCAGAGGGTTGCATTCCAACCCACAACCGGGCATACAGAGATATACACAATGCAGAGTTGGACACCAAGTCATAAGTTTTGGTGCTACCAAACCACCAGCACACTCTGAAGTTGGGGATGGAGTTAGTTCCTGAAACATCAGAAAACCTTCACATCCTGATGTAGCTGTATGCCTGAGAAAATTTCACCGAATACTGTCGCAGCAAAAGCTGCAAGACTTATATAATACACAATTCTTTACCAAAGTTAAAGAACAATTTACTTTCAACTACACTACAGAAAGACAGCACTTTATGTGTAAGGAAGTAGCTTAATACTGCAAAAACTACATGGTGAATACCTGCTGATACAAATGCCAAAACCAGTGGAGACCTTGATATGCTGAGTTATCTAGACAGCTTCCCAACTGGAAACTTGTACGTTATGGTCAATACATTACCCAACAAACGCACTTCATCAAACAACACACAACATACATTAACTGCTACATGTTTCAGCACCAAAGTGCCATCCTCAGGGATTTACTACAACACAGGTGAACAAGTCACCCTGCCACCTATATATTTTGTTCATTCTTATAAACATAATTAAAATGTTAGATTATTAAAAAGGATAAAATTATTATGATACACAAAATTGATAGTAATGATAATTTACAGTATTCTGATGTTATAATACATTAATCATAAGCCACCTCAGTTGCTGGTTTTTAGATGCGTGGTGTATACAAACATCAACTTTGATTCCACATGATCTAAAATGATCTCATCCAGATACACTGTGCGATGTGTATGTTATGTGGCAGTGGACTGGACATACACCGCACGGTCACACACACAACTAAAAAATGACAACTGAGGTGGTTTATGATTAATATAACACACATCAATACTGTAAAATATCATTACTATCAAGTTCATGTATTTTAATAATCTTAACATTTTAATTATGTTTACAACGACAATGAAAACATATAGGTGGCAAGTTGGCTCGTATGACTCCCTGAGAATGGGACCTCAGTGCCAAAACATGTAGGAGTTCATGTATGTCATGTGTGTTGTATGATGAAGTGCATTTCTTGGATAACATACTGATTATAAGAACATGCACGGTGTGAATAATGTAAAGTTTATATGTATTGGGCCTGTCCAACCCCTACTTGCATGTACACTCACAAAGGTTTGCTGTATTAATTATATACAAGAATGCATACATACAAAGACAAGTTTTCATATGGGGTAAAGGCACCTTGTAAAAATAAACTTTCACATCTTACATGTTTGTAGCAATGTGATAACACGTCTGCTGCCTCTCTGACATTGATGCAGTTGCTTAATGTAAGATTTCTGCCCCCTTGAGAGTTTGTGTGCTATGAGTTTACTCCTGTGCCAACTGGTATACAACGTTGCATAGGGCAGTAAGTCCACTTTTCATTACAATACAGTTTCAATGTCCCTTGTGACAAATAGTGCAGTGAACTATTATCTATCCCGGCACACAGCAGATCACATTGTGTCATATAACACTATACAGAATGGATATATAATCCTCATATGGCCACATGTGTACCATCTTGGCAATCAGCTAGGATACGTATAATATTAATGGCTATTCCGCAGCTCATTACCAATAATACACAGTTAGGGCTACAAATGCACAAGTCAGTATCAACATACACTTTACAACAAGTTATAATAATTATGCACAGCTTTTGAAGCATTCACCGTCTCTTGTTTAATTACATAAAAAAACCATGGTATTTTTAAGCAAATGTATTGGGCACAGAATGCATAGTTCAGTTTTATGGAAAACTCTTGTTTGGGGCATTGTTTGCTCCGATGCACCTTCAGAAAATTATGCTCAGTATGTGCACATAAAAACTTGTAGGTTTCCACTGGCGTGTGCTGACTCCCAAATATAAAATTTTGAAACTTTTCATGGAAAATGCACCAAACGTACATGCCCTGAATACAACAAAAATATCCAGTAACAGTATTTAAACATGCCTTTCCAAACTGAAGCCACTGTTTACCTGAAAAGATTTAATCACTATTTGTCATACAAGCTTCATCCCTTATAACACTCAGGTTGCTGGAACAACTTGCATGAACGTGCACAAACCAATTCAATTGTCAGAAATCATTCATTTGGTAAAAAGAAAATACTATTAGTATGAGAAAATTATATTCCGAGATATGAGAACACCAGTGAAGTGGCACTAATGCCATTAAACACACAGTGAAATATTACAATATGGTTGTATAGTAATGAATATAGAGGTTATGTATGGTCTACTGTGATGCGATGGCATGTATTAAGGTACAGATGAACTACACGGCACAAGATGACTATAATTTTACAAAAAATACTGCCACATGACATTCCATCCCTTGCTTCTACAAGTTAATGCAGTGCTCTGTGTAAGCATTCATATCAGCTTACTACACACTAGGTGGAATATAATGAAGAAAAAAACTGTTGGAAGGCCAAATTATATAATCACTGGTTATTACCAAGATCTGCAATTAATACTGACTTATTCAAGAGTAAAGAAACAAACTGCAATCTCACAATCTCACACATTCAATCACCACTTTACCATACATATACAGCCTTGTTTATTGCATTACACCATTTTCGTAGTAAAAGTTAAATCTGTACTTTTATTTTGTCTGTATTGTGGAATGATTCTTTGGACTATTAGATTTATTTAATTGAAAAATCCCTGTAGAAAATGAATGTATTCAAAGCTACTAAATGAGATTGCCAGACAACATCCTGCAAAGCCAACTTGTGTGTCAGTGACTGTCCTGCCTTGATGGGAAGAGCATATGGGACTTCCTCCAGAGTACACAAGTTTCCTGGTATTGTGCTAGATTATACTGCTTCTTCTGAGCGTCATCCAAGGCCAAAGTAAAGCAATACCCCCAACAAGGTATGTAACTGTTGAACCAATACTCCAAAAAGCTAACAAAGAAAAATAAAATAGCATAAAAAATTCAGAGTAATAGCACAGTATCATTTGGATGATTACAACAATTACGATGAACTGGTTTCGAAATGTAGCTCAAATAGGGGTGAAGAAAATAAGCAGAAAATCTGAGCTGAAAAACCCAAGAGAAGAGACCATTCAGGAGACAAACATAGGTGGAATAAATTTAAGCTTAAAGAAATAGGGTGTGGAAATGTAAAATCAACTCATCTGGTTCAGAGCATGTTCCTGAAACAGGATCTTCTGAATACAGAACCTTTGACTCCAATAAGAAACAGGGAATGTGTTGACTCTTTACTCTATACATCCTATGGTGACACACGGAAACCTTTAGGAAAGTAATATATAAACCATTGGCCACAACATATTGTCAGTTGTTTAATGACAATCAAAACATGCTTCAGCCTAAATTGGGCCATTATCAGGTACAACAATATAAAACAATTATATCAGGCATTAACATGAAATTATATAACAACCTTATTTTCAGTGCAAAGAATGAGATTTCATTGTATTAGGAACTTTGTTGTACTAATTTGATCAAACTATTTTATATCATGACACCTGATAATGGCCATATTTAGGCCAAAACATGTTGCATCTTGTCAATAACCTACTGAAAATATTTATGTTGTGACTGATGGTTTATGAATTATGTCCTTATAAATGTCTTGACTAGCTGAGTAACATACAGCTTCTTAATAACAACTCCATGGAGGTACTTACTTCTCTGTATAGATAAGGTTAGTAAGAAGTGATATAGGGCTACACAGAAAGGGAAGGACATAAATAATGACACAAAACTTACCAAAATAATTACATTCCTTACCCAAATACAAAATGGTCTTGCATATGACAATCCCCCTTTAGAATTCTCTGTTGTCAAGAAAATACCTATTTGGAAGCAGTTTAACTTTGTGGATGATTATAAGGCAACTCCTATTTTTCAGAGGATAATTTAAGAAAAACTTCTCGTCTTATATGGAACATTCCTGACAGCTAACACCAACACCAGACCTTCTGTCTTTTTTTTTTTTGAACGACAAACTGCAAGGAATCATTTGTGAGTGGATCTTATTTTTAAGAGTCACAGATTACATTCCCTTAAATTCCTAACAGGCTGTCATCATGTGAATGGAAATCAGTGAAAGCTTGGTGGTCTGCTGGTATAAACCACCCCCCCCCCCCCTCCTGCAAATCTCCCTTGTCACTGTTCACTTCCCTGTCCTAAAGGAATTCATACTGCTGTCAACCACACATCAGGGGTCAAAGATGTCACCTACTGCCCTTGCTCAGGCAGTTGTTAACATGATTTGGTACCTGTATTCACCATCTGAACCTCACTAACAATTGGCTGGTGGACACAGATACAACAATATGGTGTATCTAAAGGTTACTGTCAGTAGATCACTTGCTTGTGACATTTGGAATCAATTTAGTGAATTTGATTTTAAAAAATCCAAAAATTTGAACTTAAATATACTCCTCAACATTGCTTAGTAGACATGCTTGTACACTGCTCATAAAGCGTTAAAACTTTATGATCTTAGTCTTCACTGGAATCATCACCACAATACTGGTACTAACACTTTTACTAGAACCAGAACTATTCACAAGTCATTAAGATGTCCCATACTATTATCAACAATTCATTATGAGTCTGAACGGATATTGAGCAGAAACCAAAATGTATTTAGAAAAAGATAAGGAATACCTATCTAATATTTGGTCCATCTCTGGACATGGAGGCTGCTACCTATCTACCAAATAGTATGTTGTCCCATCCCACGACACCATAATGTGTTAGTAGCAGTTGTCAATGTAAACCATGAAAATGAAATTTAAGCTGGCCTACACAAACATTTTAGGGGTCATGCATTTCACTAGTGACAGCTTGCCACAGGCTGCTTGTTTACAGTACTACTTCCATTAACAGCTGCTATTCCAACTGAAATAGTATATTTAGGATTGAATTGAAAACGCTGTAGTGTTAAAACTGAAATCCAGACAAAACCCCTAAGTACCCAGAGATTTAAAATTCCCATTAACATCACTCCCACTAAAACGAGTAGGATGATACAAAACACTGACAAAAGTCACATGTTAGGGTTAATTAGAACATACCTATACTTGCAATTATGGGTCCAACAGTTCGAGCCAAGGCCCCAAGCGATCTAAAGATTCCCATTACAGTCCCTTTCTGGTCATGTGATCCAAGCTTCGAAACGAGAGTCATCATACATGGCACAACCATTGCTGTAGCTGCAAGTTTATTTATATTAGGACAGTTTAACTGGGTGACATTTCACACACTGTACAACAACAACAAAAACAATAATAATAATAATAATAATAATATGCTAAAAATATGTTGAACACACATAAGTAAATGAACTGGGCTTTCAAAGTACAGTGAAACCCATTAAGATGACCCTTCTTAAGGCATTAGGATAAGTACCACTATTTTCCCACATGACTGACATTTCCTGCTCAACAGGATTTACCATACATCCATCCATGATGATGATGATGATGCTAACATGTAGTTGGGCCACTTACTGACCCATTCTGGTCTCACACGTCTATAAGTCCCTTTAATGGTCTCCCCTGGTTTCTTCTGCCTGTTGGTATGTAGTTATTTTAGTATTCTAGGTAATCTAATATGGGCAGTGGCATACTGAGGGGGGGGGGGGGGGTTGGGGTGTTCAAACCCCCCCCAAATTCTCAAGGCCCTCCAAAATCATTCCAAACTCCACCCGATTGTGAAAATTGTTAAAAATTGCTGAATTTAGGATGCCAACACCCCAAGATGCTCAGAAAAAAAGGCGGTAATATTCTAAAACTACCGCCGGTTCGCAATTGTTTTACATTAGCAATGAAAAATAAAATGGCTGTCATCATAATTAGTCTTAAAGTACCAAAAATTAAGAAAAGTTTACTATATGAAATGAAATTTCTTGTACCAAATTACAGCTGCCTCCAGAACCCCTGACTAGGGGGCTACCGCCCCCAGATCCCCGTTCTCTCTGTCCTCTGTCCGCAACTGAATTTGTTGACCCCCCCCCCCAACAAAATTCCTGGGTACCCCACTGATTAAGGGGCATTCTATTTACACGTTGCAACCAATTTCTTTCTGTATTCCTGTATTTTGTCCACAACTGGGGTTCTTTTGCATTCTCATTATTTGTTTTATAATCTGTCCAAGTGTGTCCTGCTGTTTTTCTCATATATTCATCTCTGCTGCTATCGTTCTTCTTGTCTCTTGCTGTAATGGTCAAATTTTCACTACCATTTAACACAGCTGGAAAGGCCAGTGTATAGTATAGTTTTATTCTTGTTTTCTTGGAAGTTTTGTGTGGTCTAAACATATTGTTAATAATGCCTGCTATTTTCACATAGTGATTCAGTTTGTTATCAATGTCCATTTCTTTTTCATAAGACATCAAATTCCATATGTAGGTAAAGGAATTTACTTGTTATATATTACAAGTTTACTTCCAATAGGATCTCATCCTTTAAATGCCATCAGTTTTGTTTTCTGTACAGATATGGCTAAACCATGTTCTGTTATTATTTGATTTAACAGACACACAGCTTTCTGCTAGTTATCTTATGTGTTAGATGTTAGAACGACCGCCTCTGTGGTCTAGTGGTCAGAGTTTCTGGCTACAGATACAGAGATCCCGGGTTCGATCCCCGGCGCTACCAGATTTTCTGAGTAGTAGTGGGTCTGGAACGGGGTCCACTCAGCCT
>Ga0131853_10002454_pt1 | contig 33093 bp, 11 predicted proteins | sample TergutLab28metaG_FD_92764 | JGI IMG/M metagenome (GOLD analysis project Ga0131853, IMG submission 92764) | Labiotermes labralis P1 segment gut microbial communities from Petit-Saut dam, French Guiana - Lab288 P1 (version 2) (version 2) | ecosystem: Host-associated > Arthropoda: Insects >... | reverse complement strand
GTGGTCAGCAGCACGCCCCGGCCGCACTTTGCCCCCGGGAAAGATCCGGTACCCATTTTACAGGAGGCTGGGTGGGCCCCAGGGCCGGTCTGGACGGGCGGAAAATCTCGTCCCCACCGGGATTCGATTCCGGACCGTCCAGCCCGTAATCAGTCGCTATACCGACTGAGCTACCTGACCCACGTCAAAAGTAAATATGCAGTCTTATTTAACTGTAGATACTCAGCCTGTAAGGGAATGCCTGTTATTGAAAGCAAAATGTTATTACTGTCACCAAAATTCGTCATGTTGCACACTGTTTTACACTACTACAATCCAATTTAATCATCTCTAAGATACACTTGAATATTCCTTTCACCTATGTCTGATTTCCATATAGTTTCTTAGCATGAGGACTCCTCAATAAATATCACGTTTTATTTTAAAAATTCCTTTATATTTCAAACACAACTATTTTGTCTTATTTAGCAAAATGGCAACATGTTTTGGTCAAAGAGACCATAATCAGGCCATCATCACAAAAATTCTAAAAATAAGAAGTAGTGCAGTACAAATTTGACGTTCAGGTGACCGTGCATCGTGATAAATTCTTACAATGAAACCAACTAGATGCACTAATTTCTCAAATTTCCTTTTGGAATAAAACTCTGCATGTTTCGGACAGTTCCTCTGTCCATCATCAGGATTTTTTCACTGTACACACAGCAATGGTACATGTCATACAGGTTTGCTGACAGCTACAAGCTGTCAGCAAACCTGTGTGACATGTACTAAAATAACGTAGTTGTGTTTGACTAAAATATAAAGATTTGCTTTAAGTCCAATTACACAACGGAATGTCCTCTGTAAAACTCCTATTTTTATTGTTCTGTCCGTGCGTGCTGTTGTAGTCATATAACAAAAACAAAGGTAAAGGTACAATTACCCCTAACCACGCCATTAAGGCATATAGTGGGAATAGACGTAACTTTGCATTTATTCTTTACCTGAGCACAAGTGGTCCACAGTACGCTCCGGCCGCTTTATCCTCCGGAAAGAACATTGGTACCCATTGAATAGTAGACTGGGTAGGCCCTAGAGAATTTCTGTGCTTTTGGAAGAGGGATAAATTCCTCGTCTCTGCTGAGACTCGAACCTCGGATCTTCCAGGCCGTAGTGCAGTAGATATCCCCCTATATAAGACAGAGAATACAGAAAGTCCTCACTTCTAGAATTCGTTTTAAGTAAAATGTAAATATGTTATTTTCCACCCATCCATGTGTGGCGCTACTGCTCCTTCTGGGCACTAGCCTCCCCCAGAAGACTCCATTGTTCTCTAGCTCTAGCTTCTCTGATCAAACCTTGTATTCCCAGAATCTGTAATGCAGCCTTCTACACAACGTCCACCCATCTTCTTCTTGATTTTCGCACAGAGCATCTGTAGTGAAATTTCCCATTAAGAACTTCTTTTTTTATCCTTTCTTCTTCCATTCTTATGATGTGACTCGTCCATACTAGTCTTCTAATTTTAATATCATCCACAACATTTAGATCTTTGTAAAACCCATAAATCTCGCTATTTGATCTAAGGCTCACTTGTCCTTTCCCTTGTATTTGGCCATATATGCTTCCTAATATTTTCCTTTGATGTGCGTGTAGCATATGTTCTGTCACTTTGATGGGGTTCAGGTTTGCTCTTATGATGTTGGTAAGAAAGGACACTCTTTAAAACAGGCCCGCCTGAATGCTATCACAGTCTTTGCGGCTGTATTGGGCCCTACCAATCAGGGTGCCACAAAAAGCCTGCTTCTATTTGCGGGTTAACGTTTGTTGTGATATGCAGCAATAAATATTAGTGGGCCAATATGCAGAAAACTTGCGAAACTGCCGCATCGATTATCTGGCAAAGGAACCTCTCTTGTTACATGCTTTAAATTAAGAACTTAGGCTAAACGTGTTGTTGCGTATTGTAATATTATTATTTACTTTTATATAGTTGCCTTTACGAAATTCAGACACTCTAAAAACCTTCATGCTTTACGAAATGTACCTTCGTTTGTCTCAGACGATTTTATATTTGGTTGAGTATGTGGCAAAAAAAATGTATCATCATTCCAAAATTTATATTTTCACTGGTCAAGGATCTAAAGCAAACTTCGAATAACAGAAGCAAATTGAATGGGCCTGAGAAGCTGTAGATAAGCCTGTGGGTTAGAACACGGTGACAGCAGTAAGGTTGTATCTTGTTGGTAACGTAGCAACCGATCCTCCTTCCTTCTGCATCGCTCTGTATTTGCGTGCTTGTATGTTCCCCGCCTGACACAGTAGGATAATTAAAAACACAGCGTGGCGCATTTCAGCTAGCCGCAGTTAAAATCCATCCTTCTCGTGTGCATAAAGAAAGCCGCTGACGATCTTACGCAAATAATGGAGAAGTTGCTGCAAGACCTAGACGTTGTACAACAACATTCGTTCTGATGGCAGTACACCTTTTTATTAATGACCGACATCAACAACTGGCTCGGTCAGACATCGGCGAACCGGTGCAACTGCTTCCCTGTGCAGTAAAATAAACCTGCCTCTAAGCAAATATTGCGCCACCACGGCCTGCGCGAGCATCTTTCGCCTTCTCCCGAGAGAGGTAGTCTACGGCTTTGTCTCTCAACCAATGTGGCGTGTGCCACCGGTGGGACATGGACATCGACCTGTTGGGACGTGAGCTTTCGAGAATAAGAGCTACAAGTTGTGATTAGCATACTGCAGAAACCCATGTACTCCTATTTTGAAATATAGGATTCCGGTAGGGAAACGAGAAATAGTTTGGGACATTTGAGGTCCTCGCATCGGTGTTGCGGAAGATTCAAACGTCCCTGGGCGTTACGCTGTGTAGACTTGAGGTGGTTACCGACGTTAGGGAATTGTATAATTCTTCCGAAACGTCTATAAAAATTTACTTGTTGACAAAACGTAACAACCCAATAGACCTAAATATCGAGAAGTGGATTGTGTGGATGGGACCAGAGCGAGGTCAGATCCAATGGTGGGCTTCGAATTAAGCGCTATGTAACGTGTGGGTAAAGTGTCGGAAGTAGTAAGGTGGAAGTGGGGAGCTTGTTTTCAATATCACAAATGTTCGTTTTTGAAAAGAAGTAATTTTTTGTTACACAGGACAAATAGATGTATAAAGAAAAGCAGGACTTTCCTAACGTAGAGTGCTGGGACTAACCAGCTTTCGACTACTATAGTTGTACCCAGAACCAGGAATCCATATCACACACGTTTTCCCACAAACAACTCAATTCGTACCAAATTGAGTATTCCTGTTTGTTTTAAAATAAGCTTCTTAGTTAGGAGAAGTACGCGATTTAAATCTGTGAGTTGGAATAAAACTGCGGAAGTTTGAACAGAACAAAATAAAAGCCAAGATATAAAATAAAAGCTTTGATTACCATTTATCATCCTCTAAAAAGTTATATCGAAAAAGTCTGCGTTTATAAAACAAGTTCTTTACAGAGGCTACGTAAGGAATTCATAGAAAAATTAATGAAACTTCTGTTTACCACCTTTATATTCGTACAAGTATTTTGCATTCTATAATGCCTTAGGGTGAAAGTTCCACTCGAACAAGACTCGTACTCTCGCGTTCATCTCAGACGTGTCACCTACGATAAACCGGCAATATAACTTTAAATATTTTACGTTTTTGGAATATTAGTAAGGGTACATTTATTTTGTCACCTTCGGGCTTTAAACTTGAGCAACAGAAATTAATTTTGTATAGACCACGTAATATGAATTCTTGAAGTTGAGCAAGTAAAGAGTATACTATGGATTGTTATACCAGTGCATACTTTCCGACAGTTGTAAATAAATTATTCCATGTTTCTCTGTCAAGAACCTTTTTCTCCCTGCGCTATCACATCTTCCACATCACGGGGTGAAGACAGTGGTGTCGCTGTCACTGTCTGCCGTATCAGTGACACCCTCCCTCTAGTGTCGCATTACATCACCTGTCTTATGGAGTGAAACTTTAAGTGGAAAGAAGAGGACTGACGGGAAGTTTCTATTGTGGTTTGGGAAATTACCATCGCAGTTAGATACAAAGTTTAGGGCCTCTCTTATTAACGTAGCCCCAATTCACGAAATACGAGCAGTTCACTGTTTATAAAAGGCATTGCTGTATGGAATTAGGATAATTACATCAGACAGTGACACCTACGATTATTGAGTTCATGCTTACGAGGTAAGGAACCGCTTTAACTGATTATGTTGCTGCTATGCTGAGACTAAATGCCATAGACTGTAGAGAGGTTAATCACAAGGGGATCAGCAGTACATTAATGAATTACAAGCTACAGAAAAACAGTCTCCCATCATCCATCTAAAACCGCACTCCTTTGAGGTGTGATGAGGAATAACAGAGTAAACACCGTCTAACAGTACGTTCCGCTACATATCCCCCCAACCGCCCCTCCCCCACCTCGCTCATTTACTGCTGTAATCACATCTTATTTTTCTCCATAAAAGACTGGATAGAAAATGTAATTATGGGAGAAGAGCTGCTGTAATTAACTAATGCACATGTTTATGAAAATGAAGACTGCTTTTACTGAGGCGCCCAAATTTCGGAGGAACAGGTAGCACTTCACGCGTAGGTCTACGAATTATCCTGCACACACGATAATTCTTTTCTGATCTGGATTGCTTTAAAGATTCAGAATTGACTATTCGTTTCAGAGCAGGTTGCATCAGTGGCTTAATGTACCGTATTTCGTTGCCCTGTCTGTATGTGAGCACATGTGTAGTAGGTCTGGCTATCGTCACGTTGCATTCGTGCTTTTGACATCGGCAAATTTGTTTACATAAATATCTTTATCGTTGCGCCGTGCATTTCGTAGAGTCATTTAATCAGCACACCAACTAATGCACATACACATATTTTTTTACATTAAAACATTTAAAATCGCTCCAACATGTTTCGATCCTAAGATCATCTTCAGGGAGCTATACACTGTTCCTTGCTAAAGTCACATTTTTAAAAACACGCAGCATAACACACGACACATACCCATAGTCAAACTCATTCTCAGCAGCTTACGACTTACACAATACGACATGCTGCCACAGCACCAAGTTAATGTAAGGAAATGAATCAGTAAGTGATTTAAAAAATGTGACTTTAGCAAGGAACAGTTTAGCTCCCTGAAGATGATCTAAGGATCGAAACATGTTGGAGCGATTTTAAATGTTTTAATGTAAAAAGATTTTTTTAAGTATGTGCATTAGTTGGTGTGCTGATTAAATATTTTTTTACGTAAGTTTAAAGTTTTAAATTCTTTTCATATATTAAACTTGGCACCACTAGACATTAACAACAACAAAAACACTTCCATACATTATCTCGTTCTTGACAACTGTTTGATAGGAGGAAATACTTTGCTTGAAATCTGTTATACAGAAGTCGATATTAGTTAGAAAACTTACTGAATTAAAAAAAAAGGTATCGCAACATTGATCCTGGTTGGAGTTCAATTAATAAATTAAATTACACGTCCTGAAACTCTCTCAGCCTAGTATTGAACTTCTGAAATGCTGATAAATTTGTCTAGTCTGTGCTGCCAGATCTTCCTTTTTTACATCAAAGTTTGGTAAATTGTGTTATTTGCTTCCTAATCCGCTCCTGTACTTCTACACTCAGCAAATGATACTTAAATTTTTTTTTGCAATGAGGAATTTAAACAATCCCATTCTTTGTTTTTTGTTCGTTCGGAACTACTGTGATAAAAACAAAAGTGAACTTACTTTGACATCGCTTCATATCGCAAAGTAAATGCGGCGTACAAAAGAAGTTTCGTAACTATGCATTATAAAACGGATGTCACAAGGTTAATCCATTTAACCCCTACTTTTTTTTTTTTTTAGAAAATGTGGATAGAGGGGAGAATTTCCTCTCAGAGCACATTAAAGCTGCAAGGAAAGAGAAAGTTAAAAAAAAAAGTGCCCGTGTTTCTAAATAGAAAGAGATTGACATCAGAACACAGGACACAATACCACGCCCAACACGCGAGGAGAAAGGTGGAAGTTAGCGCTCTCTTCGTGATATAGTAGGCGTCTTGGAGATCAAATAATGGGTGTTGGCATTTTCATGGAAACTATTTGTAAAGATCTGCGGTAGATTATAACTGGTTGATACTAGTTATTAACAGGTCGGATGCTTAAAAGTTAAATCTGGCTTTTGTTTGTGGTATAGATCCTAGCTTTACCTGTGTTAACCTTTGTGGTGAATTATTGCTTGTCGTTGCAGCGTGACGGAGGCGGTAGGTAGATGGGTAGTGAGACATCTGGTGGAATAAATGTAAACATGTTGGGATTTCTGTTCCTTACTTTTGGAAGGTCCCGGTACGGACTATATTCAGTATTATGACATTGTGTTGCGACTTTATATGATGTTTGCCATTTAAAATGCTATTTTAAAAATGACGGAACAAAATAAAAGTGTCATGGCTGCAATAGTACGCACTTGTCACCGTATTTTGTAACGAAATTTATGGCTTTTTAGTACATTTAGTGCTTTACTGTGAAAGTAAAACTGTGAAACCCCCATCTTTTAATAGGTAACAACGTAGTTAGAAAAACACTGACTTCTTCATCAGCTTGATACTCGGAAGAGCATTTATGATAATGACGATAATTTTGTCTCCTGAGATAAAACACTCTGTAGGGTGATAATATTGTTTTGACCATTCGGAAGAAACCGCTGCCTCATTTTGAGTGCGACTGAATTATGTTCAATTGGAAACTGAACTGCCGCATGAACAATCAACCTGAAGACAGAGACAGCATGTTTTACACGTTGTAGTAAATCATAAGACTGTAATTTGAAGAATAAATTCCTTTCCCTTATGCCACAATATGATGTTATATCGAAGCCGGAGACCCCCCCCCCCTCAGCGTGTAGAAGCACTAGTCTGTAATAAGGACTACTAGCCTAGTGGTTCAACCGAAAACCACAGAAAAATACAACATTTTAACTAGATTTGATCCTCTGTTTTCATCATGCTATGGTGTCATTATTTCTGAAATTTTATCCGAAAGTCCGTTCATGATAGCCGCAGCAATTACGCCGATAGATGGAGAGCGTAGTTCGGTTCAGTTGGGGCCCGTGAAACTATCAATCAAATCTGTGGCAGTGAGAACAAGCGAATGGAATATTGTAAAATTGATGTCACCGCATGTCAGCTGAACTCTGACGTTTTGTATTGAACACTGAAATGGATTCCTTGTAACTCTAATGCGAATACGGCCTCCGAAAGTACGGGAAGCTTACGTTCATATATCAGTTTTTGCTGGTTTAATGAATGAACTAATAAAATGCCATAACAACCTTCAAGGCTTACACGAATAGCGCTACTTGTTCTTGATGTTACCAGAAGCAGTTACATAAAATACTGCCGGATTAGTGTAGCAATAATGCTCGGTAAGGTATGGATGGCACCAGAAAATGTTGTGTTTCCTGTAAAAGATTTAATGGGACGAATGAGCTGAGTTTATTCAAGGTCTGTTCTCTGTCGCTGTGTCAACCCCTGACTGATTTGGTATGTTATATACAGGACGTACAACTTAAAGCGAAATTCGCTAATAGAAGCTACGTACAAACACCCTCAAAACTACATTGCTGCATAGCGACAGATGCGTTGTCTTGTCTCTAGTACTCAGTCCTGCGAGTCCCGCCTTAACGCGAGACTTAGCACAGTAGAGCGGACGACATCAGTTCCTGCATAGTCACCAATTAAGCCGTCTTCAGTACGCTATTCAGTTCTGCGTTAATAAATCTCTTTGTATCGTTAGCTTTTAGGTCTCTAGTACGTTTCTCTTTACGTTTGTACTCTTTCTTCCATACAGTACAACTCCAACAGCTAATGTCTAGAACCTGAAACGGTTGGTCATCATTATTTATTATTATCTTCATCATCATTATCATCAATAACAATAACAACGTCAAGATAGACCATAAGGACCTTTTCGATCACATAAGAATCTTATAAAGTCGTCCTAATATAATCTTCTCGGATGTGCGGCGTCTTTAAATTTAGCTCTCACTGGACGCTATTTGAGATACTCCTACGATGTCGGCAACCTTTCGATGCCACTAAACACTCCTTTCCAAATGTAACCTCGCACAGTGAAGACACGATAAAGATATGTTCACGACGGGCCTTCACAATGCGATGACGACTCAGCATGCTGCCCGTCTATCGATCAGTAGAAAACACATCGCCACAGAAGGCGGATATCTTGCCGGATTTTAAAATGCTGTGCTAGTTAATGCAAATACGAGTCAAAACCTCTGAAAAGCCCTGGTTTAAGTTGATCGACTCCAGGATGCGAGGCTTGTATCCTATCGTATATATCGTATTACATAACGCCATCGTATTGCTACTGCATCTCCAGTAACGTCTCTAAGAGCAGCCTAAATATCTCAGACTCGTAATTTTAGCTGGTCTATTTGCACGACACTGGCACGTCCGCGTATGTTGCTGTGCCAGTTCTGTTTTCTGTCTACATCATTCTTCCCAGCGTTGAATGTTTGTGGCCACTGTCGGATAGTTTTATTGCTGATTTCGTCCTGCGTTCTGTGACCAGCTGCCCTCCTTACTTCATTTCAACCGTCTCATTTGTCCTTTTTTTCTGATCCATTAGTCGCCCAATTCTCTTGTTCGTGTAACAGAATATAAGCAGTTATCACTTCTTCAACTTTCATTTGTGTATCTTCTCCAGCTTTATTTTTTGGGCTATACTTTTTATTTCGACGTATATGCTGAAGCATACATAATTTGTTTTACAGTTCTTCATTATGATTGTGTGACACTGCAACAAATATGGTTTTAATCAGTAACTTGCTCTATGATCTTTTTGCCTATTGCATTGTTAAGCCTTGTGGGATATATGTGTTCCTTAGTTGTACATAATCGTTTCCCTGTGTCTAAAAGCAAATGCTGAGATGGTTCCCAAGATTCCAAGTTGCCACTTCATGCTTCTCATATAGCCCTCCCGACCTAAATTCAGTAGTAACCGATTTCATGTTTTATATACATGTAAAATAACCACTGCCACCGGGTGACAACCCAATTGCAGTTAATAAATATTGTTAATAAAAAGTTTGATTTCTTAGTTGATGTTGTTGAATTACGTGTTCCTGGTAACTGCTCCGTGGTTAACTGCAGTTTACTCTCGGACGGAACAAATTAAGGTCGATAATCAACAAACATAACTGTGTTTGTGAACCACTACTATCATTTAAAATTCGTTCTCATTTCGTTTAGGCGTTGTTTTATGACTCCGTTAATATAGATCATAAGAAGAACCTTTTCTTAGACCTTGACAGCAGTTACGTAAGATATCGTTGCCTATGCTAATATAATACAGGGTGTGTATCACTTCAACTGGTCGAATGGATAACTCTTTACACTAAGCTTATCACTCCTTCATCTACCGCTGCAGGCCATATCAAACTATGTACAGGCCTATGTGTTTCAACGTTATGTTTACGTTTTCTTAGGATGTTTGTTTACTTTAATACAGTCTATTACCCGGCGTATTAATTTCGTGAACATAAATTTATTCAACTCACATATATTAAAATATGTTTAAATTTGCGGGTCTTTAGTCCTGTGAAAATGAAGGCACTACTTTCTTTCGAAACATCGAAAACCGTTACCGAGTGACGCAGCATCATATCCTGGAATATATTACTGAACAAACCTCAAACCTTGCATGTGATACTGTCTTGTGACTGTCTTATGACACCAGTGGAACTCTACAGTACCTCCAAATTCCGATAATTTGTGTCTCTATGGCGTGGTAATTAATTAAGCACAGAGACGAAGTTTTAAGACTTTATTTTCATATTATTATAATACAACCAACTGGAAGCACTAATTTCTCAAATTTATTTTTGGAATAAAACTCTACATGTTTCGGACAGTTCCTCTGTTCATCAACTGATGATGAACAGAGGAACTGTCCGAAACATGTAGAGTTTTATTCCAAAAATAAATGTGAGAAATTAGTGCTTCCAGTTTGTTGTATTATAAGAATTTAACACGATGCACAGTCACCTGAACGTCAAATTTATTTCCGTACCAGTGACACTAACGTCGACTCTTATTTTTTGCATTAATAGTTCTGATAATTTCTTTCGTCGTATTACAGTAATTATATGCCTATTGTTCGTACTTTGTAGATCTGGAAGAATGTGTTTCGTATTTTGCCGTCCCACTTCAGACTGGTCTTTAAGGCACCTTTCATAATTTTTTTATCTTCTGCTTCATTCCTTCAGCTACACACTTAATTACTTATTTATTACTTACTTTCTCATATACTTTCTTTTTTTCTTTCTTATTTACTTACTGCATGGATTAGAGTCCTTGAGAAGCTAGCCGGTTTTCAGCTAGTCAAGAAATTCCCCGCATTGTATGGAACCCGAAGGTTCATTACCGCATTCACGTGTCCGCCACCTTTGCCTATCCTGAGCCAGCCTGATCCAGTCCATAACCTCACATCCCACTTCCTGAAGATCCATCTTAATATTATCTTCCCATCTACATCTGGGTCTCCCATGTGGTCTCTTTCCCTCCGGTTTTCCCACAATAACCCTGTATACGCCTCTCCTCTCTCTCTTATACGCGCTACATGCCCCGCCCAACTCATTCTTTTCGAATTGATCACGCGAACAATATTAGGTGTGGAGCACAGATTATTAAACTCCTCATTACATAGTTTTCTCCACACCTCTGTTACCTCGTCCCTGTTACCTCGTCCCTATTAGTTCAGCTATACACTTTTGGGGAAAGAAACTTTTTGTTGCAACTTAAAATTTTTGGGTCTCTTTTCGGACTGGAATTCATTGAAATTGTGAATATTTGCATTCCGTCTTGTACTGTGGCGAAGAACACTGCCATCACATGTTCCAATGCAGAGTAATATACAATTATTATTGCGACGGGATATTCTGATCGATATTATGCTTAATATTAATGCAGTGTGCATTAATTTCATACAGGAATACGGACGCCGGTAGATGTGTGACAAACGTCTGTCTAGTTTTTTCTCTTTTTTTCGTGTGTGCATGACAGTGCACGGCTTAAGGACATGACTGCTCTGCATTGAATTCTGAATGCTGTTAATATCGTAGGTAAATATCCTGTGATATTTCATTCACAAAAGCAAGCGACGGAATGAAAGAGGGTGTGCCATGCAACTCAGTTACGTACCTGTGGGTGTGTGTGTGTGTGTGTGGGTGGGAGTAGGCGTTTGTGTATATGTGTGTTTGCGTGTGCATATTTATTGTGTTTGCATTTCATGAAGTGCGGGGTGCAGGGCATAGGAGTTACCTTTCGTTTCTTCGAATGGTAAATGAAGACGTAACGAAAGGATTTTTACTCTTTACCATTATAAGAGATTTTCATGTTGACGGGGCCCAAAATTCTCCCTATGTTAATTACGTAGCTGTTTTTTTTTACTCTTGCTTCTTATTGGAGAGGTCATGGTGTCGAGTCCATAGACATGTTATTGTGCCACTTTCTTTATTTTTGTCATGCTTTCCATGCACATTATGTATATTGCATTGAACAAACAGTGACTGTTTCCTTCCATGTGATTTATTGTCTTGGTTTCCTGTCAACATTCCATTCTGTGTTGTACAAATTGCGCATTTTAAAAAGTATAATTAAACTACGCAAGAATTAACAATCCATCTATGATCTGAAGGCAGCAAAAGCAACAGTTAAAATTGAAATTTATGTTAACCATAATTTCCTTCGAGAAGCTAAGGAAAACGTGCAGAATTCCGAAAGGAATGAGTTTCAGCCGTGTGGCCGATTACCCCCAACGCGATGTGTTCTGTTATAACTGTGGACAGACTACAAGGGCCCGGTTATAGTTATAAGAGTATTTTCCCTTTAATTTGGAATCCTATTCTTAAGTATGAGGAAGGGTTGAGTATCAAACAGTTCTGAAAAACTGTCACTGTTTCTCATTCATACCACAAATTAAGAGATTACGTGGGGATAAAAGAAAAAAACTGCCGCATTTTAAGGAACCACGAGGCGTAGGGTATACAGTTACCTGTGCATGTACTGCAGTGTTATTGTGACGTGTGGGGCACGTAGAGACACTCAACTCCCAACAGCGGCAAGTATTCTCAAGTCTACAGAATGTTAGTGCTTTGAATGTGGATTTCAGGCTCAGAACACAAAATTCCACTCACTACTAAGCACAATACTATTGCTACTTCTCATAAATATTGTAGTACAGTGCACAAAAGTGAATTTTTTAAAAACCTCTCTCTGCCTAACATATCTGCAGCGATAGTGCAAGTAGTTCCATTTGAATCCGTGTGTTTCCACTTTATAATAATCAAGTAATATGGAGCACTTTTAGTTCTGTGAGAATAATTTGTTTTTTAACCATAGGAATGCAACATTTTCTTCTTTGTGCAACTCGTTTTGAGCTCATCAAATTGTTACCGTTTATAGAAGTGCTTTAATAGAGACAAGAGTTCTGTTTGGTATCTTGTTTCCCAATTATGCTTATCCACAGTTTTATAGAATTTTCCAAATCCAACAAATGCACACCAAGTCGGCCATTTCGGTTTCCCGCACGATTATTCCCATTGATAATTCTGAAGCCTCATATCTTATACATTACCCTCGTAACAAAAATGTGGTGTCTAAATAAGAGAAGTCATCTTTTTCAAATGAAGCGAACTAGATGCACACTCCTTCTTAGTATATTTATTTCAACTTTTATACATATTTCGGGCAACTATGTGCCCATCATCAGGAGAACTTACTGTATCTATGCATACACTGGTATTTTTCACTCTGTACGGGTGGCTGTCTTGTCTGCCGACCAGACAGCCACTCATACAGACATGTAGAGAAGTTGAAATAAATATACTAAGCAGTAGTGAGAACCAAGTTGGCTTCATTTGAAAGAGATTGTTCAGAGATGCACGGTCAACAAAACATAAAAGTCGTCTTCTAAAAGTTGTTGTATTAGACCCACGTTTCTCAAAAACTTCTGTTTCGTGACTTGTCATTGAGAATGTTGGGGACAGTGTGGGTTTCCTTTTTACGTATTTCGAAATCAGTTTCAAGATACCGTGTAGGGAAATGTTCTGCTGCTTTCACATTGCGTATGAACAACTGTAAAGTTCAGTGAACTGAAATTAATTGGAACAAATTATATCAGCTTCGGGTACTTTTTGTTTTACCATACTCCTATAATCACACAAATATTATCCTCCTTTTTAATTGCCTTTACTTGATAATTGTGTTATTGTGGGAAATTAATAACCGAGTAACTCCCATTTGGTTTTTGTAGCAAACAGCAGTAATCATTCGGTGCATTGTATTCTATTTCAAGAATATTTTTACTTTTTGATAAAGCACATACGTGTTCATCCTAATGCACAAGTTTTAAAGTTGAACTGATATTAGATGTTTTAATATAATTATCTTTTGTGCAATTCTTTTTTCGAATACTTTTTTCTCTCATGGCTCTACGGCCGTAGTGGGCTTTTGTCTCCTCATTGTTGAGGTTTCAAGATTACACACAGACACAATACACTCAGTAGGATACTTCTGTACGAGAGTTCGGCTTTTCGCAGAATCCTCTACCTTGTCAACACACAAAGCTCAAAAGAGACAAACATCCATTCCCGCGACGGAATTCGAATCTGCAGTCCCAGCACGCGAGCTTCCGCAGACTCACGCCCTAGACCGAGCGTCCGCTGGAATTGGTCTCTTTTCAAGTATTAGTTCCTCTATAATTAATCCCTTTTCCTTTTATTAAAACGTCTGGGTTAGTGTCGCATGTTTAGCACCTTCCGAAAGAAAGCTCCCGCTTTTCAATGGAGGTTTTAAAATAAACATTACTGAAGTAAATTTTCTTTTATTAGACTGCGAATTACGTGAATATATAAATATATAAATGTATGTACATTCCCAAAGCGGTAGGCGGTGTACTGTCGTGCACGCAGTAATGAACCTTCAGGCTCCATAAAAGGTAGTGAGTTTCCTGACTAGCTGCTCAAGAAAGACACTGCTCCATGGATTTAGTTACATCCTGTTCACGTTGACCGAAACGAAGGTATAAAAACTTTGTGAAAGTACGTATATATATATATATATATATATATATATATATATACTCTCTCATATATCCGTTTCTTCCGAAATATGGCACTGAGTCAGTGGGTAACCGGGTCCCACCGTTTCGAAAGACTCGTTGTCCTTATTTTCACTCTACCATTGAAGTTCAGGACATTACGTTACTTCGAAACGCCGGGATTGGATTACCCATTGGCGCAGCTTCATATACCAGAAGAAAGGAATCCTCATATACACCCCTGCATAAACCTCAAAACTACCAATACACAATTAAAGAGCCAGATGTAATCAACGTTACACAATAGCCCAAATTAACACAGCGCATTTTACACATTCAAAGAAAGTGCAAGCGTCCTTGTGTATTTACTGACGAAAGTAATTCGATTTTGTCTTGTCGATGAAATAAGTGACTACGAGAAATCTAAAATTGTCAATAATGAACTTTTATCCGGTACGTAATTACGTCAAAACAATTATTTCTGTGTAATCGTGGATATTTTTCATAATTCTGTAGTATAAATAACACTGGCAGCATTCCGTGCACGTAGGCATAATACACAAATTTGTCTGTCTCAATTTACATAATGCAATTATCGGCATTATTTGTTGAACCTACTATCACGTAATTTCTTCGAGTTGTAGGCTGCTGCAGTAGGCCTGCTTATTCAATAATCAAGGCTCCTGAAGTAAACTTCTTGGATTCTTTAATTGTGCCTCATAGTGAAAATTGACCCCCTTCCCGAGTATTCAGAAAGTACAGAACCACTGAATAGCACAGTCCAGCACTGGCTGCCACGTTCCCTTTTTGTCGAGAATATTCCTAGCCATTGTGATACTGAATATTGTAGCATTCAGGATAAGGTGATATTCTTCAGCTTCCCTTCCCGAAATCAAGTAACGGAAAATTTTGTACCGCCATTTAATTTGACAGTAGAAGCTGAATTATTAAAGCAGTCAGTTCTTGCAACCGTAGACCACTGAATTTAGTCCATATATTGAAAAAGTGCTGTTTGTGTTGTTATCCGCATCATGATAACAGCCGTTCCGCTACTAAATTACAGCTGGTGTGCCTTTGCCCATCTTTGTGAGTCTGTACCGTCTATTGTAAATTTCTCTTACGTTTTATAAATGTCATATGAATAATACTTCATGGAGTCTAATAAAAGCGTGTCTTGTATTCTTCTTTCTGATGATATTGCAGTTTCTAATCTTCACAAAAATCCTTCTAATTTCAGTATGGAAAATTGCTCCACGAATTTCATTCTTAGCTATTTACATATCATATCTGGAGAAGACTGAAGACGTTATTTCTTTGCTTGTTCAAGACTATACAAAGAATTCTAGTAAATAATCCGTTCTAGTAAATACTCCCTTGTTTATGGACCAGTAATAACGTCAGAGAATGTGTGCTTCTGACTTCGAAATTGTTGAGCTGCCTAAATGCCACACTACTGTTATCAGGTAGTTACGAATTTTAATTAGCTGTTTCCTGGTCCTAGACGGGTACCCTAAATTAAGAGTTTCACTGACTGGTACACGTCGTGAAAGTGGGAAGTTTTTGAAATGCAATCTGACATGTAAAGTATGCTGGTGTCTCCAGATATCTTCTGGTTCAAAGTTCGAGACTGGAATACTGACGGAAGGAAGGGGATCGTTAGACTGTTCTCAGTGACAGATTTTTTCAGCAATTATTTCAACCTGCCATACGTATTATCCACTTGCTACATAGGGAAAGATTAATGGCCGCATTTAAACCCTTTAGCCTTTTTATGTAATATAATATAATATATGATATGATATATGTTATGTTATGTTATGTTATACATGATACATGTTACATGTTAAATATTAAATGTCACATGTTAAATGTTAAAAGTTACATGTTACATGTTACATGTTATATGATATATGACATGATATGATATGATATATGTTATATGTTACATGTTATGTTATGTTATGATATGTTACTGTATGTTATTATATGATATGATATGATATATGATATGATACGATACAATATACAATACACTATGTATTCACGTATTTGATATGGAATATCTTATAAAATATGTTGTGTGTGTCTTAACGAACACCGCATATTAATCAAGAATTGTATATTACCTTCAGTCATACGAACTAATACATTTTAGACATATATCGAGGCTACGATGAACTGAGTGTTTTCTCTTTTCTTTATTTGTCTGTGTTGTGTCAACCTTCAGGACTTATTCAGCGTCGGATGAAGTGTGATAAACTTCGTGATTAGTAAGTTGGCAGTTATGTGGGAGGAAGTAATGGTGGACTGCCGAGTTGTTCCTACTCACTAGGTCACTTGATAGTTGTGGCCTGTGAAATTTTCAAGCAGAAAGCTAGGCGCAAATCACGTGTACAACAATAGCGATAGAGGATTGACTGCGCACCAGCTCCGCAAGTTTCGCCACAGGCCAAAAACTAGCAGGTGCTTGATAGCTCAGAAAACATGTTCCTCAACAGATATTCAAAGGCGATACCTCAGGATTGAAATACGGAGGCAGTACCACGAATAAACTTGTTTGTTGTGCTTGCGTGTATGTACATATTCCTGACTCCAGTTATTTTAATAAGAAACTTTCAAATGAATATAACGTTTTTGAAAACGTGATAGTTTTTCAGCTCGTTTAGAAATTCCCTGCTTCTGTGAGATTTGTCAGCTCGTTATATTTTTCATTATAATCCCGCAGCAAGCCTTAATCTGAGCTATATCAAGCCGCTGTACATATTTAAACTCCTATTCTCAAATATTAAGTTCCATATTTTCCTCAGAAGTACGCCTGTGTTTCCCAAACTTTCCATTCTTTGCAGAATACAAAACCAGAGTGATGAATGTATTTCCTGTTTCTTCATGTTCTCTACATTTCGCACCCATCCTCTGAATATCTGACTCTAAAAACGTTACATGAAACGTAGGCATTACAAAGCTTCTCATATACATCTCTCCAGTCGCTTGTCATTCGCCTTTCTTTGGTAATATATTTTTCAGCAGTTTCCTCTCAAATGCCCTTCAAATAAGGGACAAATTCCACAGTCTTCTCCGTGTATATGTGTTATGCCTTTCATATGAAGGTGTAGTAATAGAATAGCCGAGCGTGTGAATCTGTCTTTATGTCGGTTTCTTGTGACAGTTAATTTTTAATGGTTTTAAAACGAATACAACGAGTTCCGTAATTAGCGCACCGGTATTTAATTAATTAAAGAGCCTTGATAGCAAAAACTCTTTTTACGCAGCGTTTTGCAAATAAATTATGTAGTAGTAGTAGTAGTAGTAGTAGTAAAGGTTTCTTACATCAGAGAACCAGATTGTTTTAGACCAATTAATTAAAGGAACGATAGGCAATTACACAAAACAAGTGACATCTGATGTTCTGCACACTGGAGCTCTGAGCCTACATTCTTTGTTTCGAAGTTTCTTCCCTTCCGTGTCATTGCGCCTGTCGGTTAAGGCAGACAGTGGCACACCTCACAGAAGTTCCCCGTTAAATGTTCAGGTACTCCAATCGATAAAGATTGTTTGCGTCTAACACCTGCAAAAGTTTTGGGAAATGTGAAGGAGATTTCAGACATCGTCCGCCAGTACTTTACAAAAGTCTCTCGGTTTTCTAATTCACTTGCAGGCCCTTTTCGTCCTAGTCATGCCATGCGTGATCAATTACTTCGGTATTCTTTCACGTTTAATTATCATAATTGTACCAAAATATGTCACTCTGCGGTATATGTGATTTTGTACACGTACTTTACATTTAATGAATACGAATTCTTTTTGCATATAAGCATTCTGCAAGTAAGAGACGCATGCGTATCTTAGATTAAAAATAATTCCGGCTTATAAATACTTTAGGTTCCTGTGACCGTGCATCGTGAGCAAAGTGTGAAGAGAGAGAAAATCAACAAGATGAAACAATCAGATGTTTATTATCAACTTCTGTCTCAACATGTTTCGGCATCATTATGCCCATCTTCAGAAGAACAAAGATGTAGGATGCGAGCACTGACAGTGCTCACATCCTACAACGCAGCGCCCCACAACCGCTACCAACCACATCCAGCAGAACCAGCGCAGTACACCATATGCAGTAACACACTTTGAAAATACTTTATGCTAACTGCGAGGGTTTGCTACGCATTTTCAAAAAGGAAGAGTGTCACATCTGGCAGTTTTTCCATGATCAAATTCATCGGTGCTGCTGCTGTGGACCTCTTTCTCAGCCCTATTTTCTAAGAGCTTGGAAACCCGTCATAGTTTGTGATAATTCGTTCTCCAGGCAAATGTGAAAAGGTAACGCTTCCCCACTCACGCAGTGAAGGCGTATAGGAGGAGGAGAGGTGTACCTTCACTCATTTTTAATCTCTGCGCTAGGTGGAGGTGGGTGATCAAAAACACTCCACGGAGACTTTATCTCCAGGAAAGTACCCCAGTACTTATTGAAAATTATAAAGTAAATTTAATATCTAACTTTCTATTCTTCGTGTAACTAATTTGTTTCTGATAAGAAGAATAGCCAACAAATGCTCAATAAAGAAAATCAATGGAAACCTATCCGTAATTAAAGGAAAAACGAAGCGCTTTTCGGGAAAACAAAGATAATGGGAACAAGATGCTCTGCATTAATCATGAACATGTACGTCTTGCTTCGAATATCTTGACCCTTACTTTACCTGTTAGTACATTTTCGTACAGAAAAATTCTAAGTAGTCTTCCATAACTTAAAGCACTTATGCCCCTATTCAGACGAAGTTGTACACCATCATAGTTCACTATGATGGTGTACAACTTGTTCAGTCGCAATTAACTACTATAACATCTGAAAATTATTTATTTCGAGACTGTTACTGCATATGTTATTAAACATATATTGCTACACATTCGTCTCTTCGTTGAAAAGCTGAAAATTTACCGAACCAAATGTTTATGCGTGCTTTTTTGACGTTCATGCGACCGTGCATCGTGAAAAATTCTTATAATAAAAACCACTAGATACACTAGTTTCTCAAATTTATTTTTTGAATAAAAATCTGCACGTTTCGGACAGTACCTCTGTCCATCATCAGGAGTTTTTCAGTGTACACACAGCAATGGTATATGCCATTGCTGTGTGTACTCTGAAAAACTCCTGATGATGGACAGAGGTACTGTCCGAAACGTGCAGAGTTTTATTCAAAAAATAAATTTGAGAAACTAGTACATCTAGTTGGTTGTATTATAAGAAGTGTATGCGTGCGCTTGATTGCGTACGTGTGCGTGAGTGAGTGTGGTGGTCTTATCAGACCATACGCATTTATGTTTTTCATGTGAAAAGTTCTCATTTATCGTCATTATATATATAGACGAATATGTTTGTGAACATTGACTTATGATAGCGGGCAGAGAATTTTAATTTTAAATTCCCACGTAATATTTGCCTGCATATTGACTGTGCAGATGTTTTTATGCTCTCATTTACTCATATCGAACTTATAAATTTTATTTCCACTTTCGCCCTTTTTGTCGCATATTCTTAACAATCTGGGGGTATCAGGCTGGAGACGAGGCAAAATTCACACTAATGTCTGAACTGGGACAATTTTTTACCGCTCGGACACACGTAACGGGGTCCAGGAGGAAATTTCGACGAGGGATTTTGACAGTTTATTTTCAAAATCCCGCACCAGAATCCTGCTTGATTCGATCTGTAAAGAAGGAATGCTCTCCCGAAACTAAGAATTCAATAGTATGTTTAAAAAATATGAACACTACTGTGTAATCTTTTCGTATATTCTTACGTAGCCTACAAGGAAGGTTGTCATCGAGAAAGAAATTGACTTCAAAAATTTAACAGGTGAGCTTCTTATAGATTAAATTTGGGCCAAAAATGTGGTTTCGAAATGCGATCTCCTGTTCGTCGGTCTGCTTCATTTGCTTCGTAGCAAATGATTGCTTCAACTTATTGGTATCTGACTCCATGGAACAGAGTCTTCCGTGAGAAGCTGATGCTTCCTCAGCTTGTCACTAAGTACATCGCATATTATGGAAACCGAAGTTACATTACCGTACTCAGAACAGCCCGACGACTCTTAGTTCCGAGTCCCTTTCACCACTACGTGGTGTATCCTAAGGACATGGATGTAGGAGACGACCTCCTGAAGGGAGTTTCTTGTACAACTGGTAACCAACAAAGGATATTTCTTCATATTGGGTTTCGAAGAGGAGCAATTAACCCATCACCCTTGGAATCAACGTGAAACGAAATATTATTCAGAGCCCCATTATTATTATTTTAGTAGTAGTAGTAGTAGTCGCCGCCGCCGCCGCATTCTGAAGCCGACTTTTGTTGATACTCACATTTAGCTATTTTAGTGACTGAAGTATTATCTATTTGCTGCACAACAATATTAAAGTCGTATCCCTGAAACAACATCCGTATCTTTGATGAGGTATATATATATATATGTGTGTGTGTGTGTGTGTGTGTGTGTGTGTGTGTGTCTGTGAAAGAGCATTATTAAAATTGGAAGGAAAAATGTATTTCTTAAAGAAGATTTCATCCCACTGAAGCTGAATCACAAGAACAAATTACACTGGAGTTGTTTTGTTAATAGAGCGCTTGATGAGGTTGGAGGGTGTTCCTTGCAACATCTTGTAGTTAGGAAGAAAAGGATCTTCTGGAAATAAATGAATAATCTGAGAATAATGTGTTTAATGGGCGCTGGATTATAACATGTAAGGTTATTTTACGTGAATTCCCTAGTTCAAATGTGATTCTGATGATGAGATTGATCATTTTTTATCCGAATTCAAAGTAAATGTTTCTAAGGGAATTTGTTAGTATACTATAGGGACGTCAGTGTAGTCACTGCCCGCGAAAAAGGCAGTGCACTATATATGCCCAGTTCAGCATCATTTGCTTCTCGCATTTGCACAAAGAGTGGTATGCATTTTTGTCCGATACCATTTCTATTCTCCTTCTTCCCACTGTTTTGGTCGAGGCTATGCTCTAAATGATTTGTTTTCCATTTTCTCTGACGTCCATTCTGTCTTGCGCCATACTTGTAACTAAACCTAAAAATGAGTGAGAACAACAAGTTTTAATTCTTTCTTCGTAACTTGAAGGAAATAAGCTGGCTGTATGTCAGTGTTGTATGTCAGTGCTGTATGTCAGTGCTGTATGTCAGTGTTGTATGCTGATCACAGATATGACTGTCAAAATGTTTGAACACATCACTTATGTGCCATCCCCTATATCTGTATGTAAGCAAGACTTGTGAACATAAGTAACACTTAATTCGTAATTTGCAAACGAAGAAATTTAAAATAGATTAAAATGTTTTTCACTACTAAAAAATATAATATTCTTACATGCTATGTAATAACCTTTACCCTAAATTTATGCAAATGATGATTAAGTCATCCACGAATTTTTACTAATGTGTACGTAATGGACGTCACAGTTTTTTTAAATTAGTACATCATTATTTCCACTTTTTATATCAGCTTATTAGGATTAATTTAAAAGGCCTTTTAATTTTACCGTAAACTTGTTGACATGTCTGGCCGGAAACTTTTTTTTTGGGTGGCGCTGCGGCCCAACGTGTGCCATGGCCTCCTCATTCATAAGGTTTCCAGATCACACACAACGACGCACCACAGTCTGTAGGGCTCCTCAGGACGAGTGATCAGCTCGTCGATAAGATCTGTACCTCATAACACACAACTTTCACAAGAGACAAACATCCATGCCCCCGGATGGATATGAACCCACAATCTCAGCAGACGAACGGCCGCAGACCTACGCCTTAGACCGCGCGGCCACTGGGACTGGTGGGAAACATTTTTACTGTTACCAAATTGTGATGCGTGTCAAGCAACAGGGTAGGTAATCGCTGCTGCGTTTACTTCCCAAAATTCTCCGGCCATCTGTATTTTTTTGCAAGACTGTGGAGAGCATGTGTTCTGCCAGAATGAGGGTACACAGTGATTGAGTCTTGCTTTGAACTTCAGCATTCTGCATTGTCCATCAACTGTACTGCCACGTCCTGTACGCCTTTAACTTTTGCACTGGACGTGTGTATCACTTTTTAAAATTTGGTACTGTCTATAAAAAAACGAAGATTGGTTGTTGCATGGAGCAGCAGTTTGGGTTTTATTGTAGGAAAATTTTGTTCTTTTTCTGTCTTGGTGAAAATTCTTGACTAGCTGAAAGATACCTCTTTGAATTCAGTTAAGAATTTATAGATTGAACCGCATGAAATACAATGAGAATCTTTAACTGCATTATGTACAGTACATGAAAATTACGGGTGCTTTAGGTTCACTTTATCATAGTGACGTTCGTTTTGGGGGGGGGGGAGTCTTGTAGTTTGCAACTGCTACGTCATAGCCATGGCAACGTATGTGTCATGCTGCGTTGGGACTGGAGTGGCTACGTTTAAAGCAGCGCTCTGTGAGGAGTACCGCCCGCAGTTTCGTATCTCTGGAATGCTAGAAAATTGGACTTCAGAAAATAACACCATCGAGGAAGAACATTTGTGAGTGATTACTGTGATTCAAGAATGCGACTATTTATTATTTTTCCAACATGCATACAGCTATTGATGTACCCAGAAAGTCAGTAGTTTTATTTGGTAATTAACTAGGGCTCATGGTGAAGAAGGGACGTCGGTCTACAGAAATCAAGTCTCTGCAACTGCAAATTGATGAAGTTTTTTTTCAGTAATATATGGTTAATTGACTATTCAATTGGTTTATAGCATGTTGGTCATCGAATAGGACAAAATATATAATCATTAAAAATGTTGACGGTCATATGAATCTGAGCAGGAAACGAATTTTTCTAGTAGCATCAAACTTAATTCCCTTTTTTTAAAATAGGAAACACGTGAGTTTTGAAGAGTTTCAGAAATGATTAAATTAGGATGAGGAAATTTAAATTTTCATCCACTCTTTTAAAATAAAAGTTATATTTGTTCCAGTTTCGAAAGATAATGCAGCAAACTATTTAACGGAACTTTGGTAATTATGCTGGAGTGTACTTACTTTCATATTACATCTTTACTGTAACTTCCACTTGGTAAATCCAAGATGTGCCAGAATACTGAGAATTGTACGCAGATTGTCTATGATTGTCTAAAATTTATTTTCTCAAGCCTTAAAAATAAGAAGATTGTGAGAGAGGAAGTTTTTGCTGCAGCTGTGGTAAAGATTCGACCTTTACTTAATTATGTTTCGTTTATGTAATGATACTATCAGTATCTCAGGTTATCTAACGCTGAGTGATGAATTGGCAAGAATATAGAAGGAAGCGAAATATGAAAATGGGGAATGGAAAAGTCGGACGAATCGAGAACTAGAAGGGATGAGAAAAGGAGAAAATATAGTAAAATGGATAAAAGGGCAAAGGATAAGCCGGTTAAGTCACCTAGAGAGAATGGAGGAGGATAGGATGCCCAAAAAGATCTTCACTCAAGAACTGGAAGGGACGAGAAGGGGAAGACCCAGGAAAAGATGGAAAGAGGGTGTAGAAAGAGATCTTCAAGTGCTGGGAGAGAGAAGATGGAGACAGTTCGTGGCAGATAGGAAAAAATGAAAGGACATTGTTCGACAGGCCAAAGCCCACAGTGGGCTATAGTGTTAATGGAAGAAGAAGAAGAAGAAGAATATAGAAGGAAGCGGCTGTGGCCTTGTTTGAAGTACGGTTCTGTTAGTAGTCTGGCGCTCCTGAAGGAAACTAGGAAAAATCTCTTGGGATAACTGCCCTTGGCCGAGGTTCCAAGCACGGATAACACGAAGGCGGAGCGCTGAGCACTGAAAGGTGACGTTTGGTATATCGCCCCTGTGTTTACATGAAAAAGAGCTGGATTTATATCTGTCAAGTTCCTCCATTTATACTGTGGGGCATCTAAGATTATGGGCGAAAATTCCTGTCCCCCCCCCCCGTTCCCTTTATATCAGCGAATCACTATCAGTGACAATTTTATGTGTATTACGTATGTAACAGTTGAAATAACCTAAATCAGAGCTCAAACCAGAGCGCTGGAAACAACAGAGAGCTTCCAATTTAATAATACAATCCCTCAGGATAATCCAATATGAAAACCAGAATCAGTTGGTCATTTGTTTAATTAGAGACTCGGTTTTCCAGTAATTTATATTTAATTTTACTCAGTATCGAAGCATGGTACGCATTTTTTTTTTTAATTTTGTTCTACTGGCTTTGTTACATACAACCAACAACAGGGCATGCGTCAATGCCGATTTAATTAACATGTTCGGTATTGAGGGACTTTAATCCGAATAGAATCATTATATGACTTGCAGTAGCAGAATTAATATGACCTATGTACTTTATAGTTTCACTTCGAAATTGAGTAGGAATTTGCATGTATTAAGCTAACTATGTGTTACACAGATTTTTAAACTATACGTTTAGATCATTGTTTACTTTAATCTAATGAATCAATTCAATTAGCATGATGGAAGCTTTCATATTACTTACATGGCTACTCGTAGCCATTGCAGCCTTCGACAGGCATCTTCCAACTGTGTTGTTCACGGTGCCACAAGATCTCTTGACGGCTGTGGCAGATCGGATGCGTTAACTGTTGGGTATGTTCGTACACGTTATTTGAAAAGTGAGTAAATTGCGTGTGATCACTGACTTTGCTTACTTAACACCAGTGTCAGCGAAGAAACACGAGCAACTCATAGTGAGCATATAGCTACTATGCTTTTGGTGCTTTCATGCTGAAACCTAGTTAGAGTATGGGATTGGATTTAGACGAAGTAATATATAAACCGTCTTTCCAGAGCGTGTTGTGGACGTCTTGCAGTTATCCTGAAGTTCATAAAGACCTGTCAGCCTGCTGACGTGTGCACATTTTATAGAATAAAACCTGCATTAGCTAAGATAAGTTGTGTGTTGTATTGTTAACATTATCTGCCTGGCATAATTTGCTGTGGACAGTTCAGTAAATAACGCTGCCTCCTTTCATGACTTTCATTCCTCCACGAGCAGAAGTCGATGTTCCTGTCTGGTGGGGTCACAAGGTTAGTTCGCCCCTCAGTTGCACACGCTGTTTTCCTCCTTCTCTAAGGCCAGTTTCTCAGTTCCCTTCCCTTTATCTCTGTTTGGTTCAAACAGGCACCCCTTTAACCCTATCCCCATTGTCTAACCAGCAGACACCCTACATGCACGCTGTTGAAGGCCGGAAGTTTGTCCCATTTGCCTGCTGCCTGTGCACCACCATTCCAGCCAGAGCCATGCAGCTGCAGCGACTTCATCACTGAGCTTTTGGAAGTAAAATGGCTTCCTTCTCTCCACTTCCTACACGTGTGTTTGATGCAAACCCAGCTGAGGAAATAATAAACTTCTTGGTTATGGGCTTTGTGACTTGGAGAATACTTTAAACTTTGCACATACATAAAATAAACACATATGAGTATCGTTCCGTGTTATCAGAATGTGTCATATCGGAAATTAATACATTTTTTTGAAAGAAGATTATTATTCGGATCTGTATTAAAAGCCAATTCCGTGTTCGCCCGTAAGGGAGACTTACAAACGTTATGTTACATTAATATCAGATTAACCTTTGTCAGCATACAAAATAAGGTGGCTTGTTCTCTCTGTTACTGCATGTAGATTTTCTGGTAAAACTTCTAATGCTCGACTACGTATAGCGTAGGACGTAATACTTCAAGCAAAACACTGATAATTGTGTGGTAGTCAAGACTCCCATAAACTGTTCCCTTATAATAACAAATTTTGTATTCACTAGCAACTTTCGTTGTTAGTTGATATTATTCAATAAGGTCAGAAGCCAAGCCATGTATTAATTGAATAACCAAACAGTGTACATCCTCTCTCTTCACTGTTATTACATACTAACGAATTGCATATTCAGGTTTCTATACTTTACTTACAAGATAAGGTAGGTAAAGATATCTTTATACAGGCCTGGATAGGTCCTTAGGCGTCCAGGAGGTTGGGGCCTCACTTCATTTACAAAGTTCTAATATAATAGAGCACTACATTAGTAAGGAAAATTTCTCGACGCAGTCCAAACTCAATCAAGACTTTTTCTTTCCTTCCTTCTTTCTTTCTTTCTTTCGCGTGGCCGCATGAATGGGCCCGAGTTCGGAACCATCGTAATTTGCTGAATATATTTTGCCTTCAGATACTTACGCATTTTGTCCCTTTTATTCACTTGTATCAAGAAACTTACATCAAACAGCCAGTTGTGTTAAACATAAAATGTGTTGTTTTTACCGTGTATGATTTTGCACCGCTCCGACAAATAGTTACGCAAGACTTACACTGGATATTCGGGCGGAAATATACACAGGTCTTCAAGTAAAGCGCGTGTTACTGTGTTTCATTTCAGTCACTGCTGAGATTGCTTGACAGTTTTTTCTAAAATTTTTCGATTCCAATTTAATGAAAACCCATTCGGCAGTTGTTGAGTTGGTACGTGCGGGCGGACGGACGGACGAACAGGACGATTTGAATGGGGGGCTTTGCAGTGATGCGAACATGCACAAAATCTGCCTGTCCTGCCTTTCCTTGCACATAACACGAAACTTATTAAGGTCTTAAGTATTTATTTCAAACATTTTTCCACTCAGAGGATAATACTTCATGATTACGCAGTGTGATGTGTTTGACTTTCTTCACAACAGTAGCTTTCTATCTTTAGTAATTAAATCTCAAGTGCCATGACGTACGTATGCAAATTCTTAAAAAATAGTTGAGAACAAAAGACCAACTTGATGTCACTTGCTATTTTTATTTCACTTCTTATGCGCTCAACATGTTTCGGACATTAATATATCCATCATCAGGAGCTTACGAATATTCTGTTGAATTACCACTTTGGTCGTGGGTTCTTGGTTCGATGTGTGTTGTTGTTTCGGTGTGGTTGGAATACCACTCCAACCCAACCACACCGAAACACCAACACACATCGAAACAAGAACACACGACCAATGTGGTAATTCAACAGAATATTCGTAAGCTCCTGATGATGGATATATTAATGTCCGAAACATGTTGAGCGCATAAGAAGTGAAATAAAAATAGCAAGTGGCATCAAGTTGGTCTTTTGTTTTCAACTATTACAATGATGCACGGTCCAATAAATATAAGATTCTTAAAAAAATAAATGTTTCAAATTAAATCAAAATACATCTCTACAACTCAGGTACAAAATCCGCTTTTATAAGAGCGGAGAGCTGAATAGAAAAGGGCGCGCTACAATTTTGTATACTTACAGGAATACTGTAAAATTTAAAGGCATAATATGCATAACGCATTCAGTTTTCTATTTTGGAGTCCGATAAATCCCAGAACTTGGCCAGTTCGAAGCATTTTTAACTTTTATTTACAAGATGGATGTCAGTAATATTTTGAAACTGTCCTCGTTTCTCACCATTAACAGACGACGTATTGTCTAAATAACTAACGGGATAACTTTAACATTTTGACGTTCAAAACACCGACAGTACAAATCGTTTCTTTTAACACAATCGCGAGACGGTTCCGTGCACATTTCGTGCTCATAATTTATTACCCTAAGAATTATTTGAATGATAGCCTCACACCCCTTTGTCGGTTCCCAATTGGAGCTTCTCCGGAGTGGTACACAATTAAAATTTCTCCTGAATTTCAAGTCCATCCCAATGTTAGCCTTTCATCCATCTATGTATTCGTTTTGTATATTTGAGACATATCCTCGTTAATTTTCAACTCTTGCAGGCCATGAATTTGACAACATGTAATGAGACAAAGTTCAGACTATCTGGTTAGTAGCTATGAACGTATTTTATTCAGATATAAATGTATATGAAGAATGTTGTAGTCTGCGATTTCAATGTCGTCGTGTCGTTCGTTAGAGGACAATTATGTACCGGACTGTACGGAGATGAATCCCGGAAGATTTGTATTGAGAGTTGCAATCGTACAAAATCGTAACCATATGAAGAAATATGGGGATGATTGACCATAACGTCGAGTCGCCTTTTGTTTTGGAGTTTCCGGGTTGACACCCATCCTGAGACCAGCTACCCTGACCGTTTAACGCATTCCCTCCAGGCATTTCGAGATAGTATGTTCTTTATGCCACAACACTTCGCTTCCTTTCCTATCTCATCGCCCTATCATACAACGCTATATAGTGGTCTGATTTATTAAAAATGAACAATACATAAATAGGCAAATACATAATCATTGGAGCAGTCAGCTACTTAGTCATAATTTTTAATTATATTAATTTTGTGACTATGCAGAACGTAACGTGTAACCAGAATAACCTCTCTGCAACTTTCTGTTCCTCTATACATCATGATTCAGAGGACAGAAGCAGCGACATCCCATTCTGCCTCACTTATCCAGTGTAGTAGTGTGCCATTAGGCTGAGGCCAACTCCATTCTACACGTACCTCGGTCACCAGCCGTCATGCACTCCGCTTCAGTCGCATGCGGCACTACAAAATCTGCCCTCTGGACTTACACCGTCACTCAGGTCTGACACCTGTGATCCCTGCAGCCTGTTAATCACAGCTACGAAATCATTTGCTTAACCATAAACCTGACTGTCGACGCAAAGTATAGGAATTTACAATTCTTCCGCTTGCATGTACACTGTTGTGTAGTTTCTAGGCCGATGATAGAAATCATCTGCATTTCCGTCGTACATAACAAAGTTTATAAAATGTGTAACGTTGCTGTAAGTAGTAACGAATTCTCTACCAGTATAAATGAAAGTTTCAGTACAGCTGTACCGAAGCTTGATAATGGAGATCATCATAAACCATTACCTTACTAGAATTTCGCTGGTGTCCATTTTCTCACAGCTCCTTCCTGATCTTCCATGTGGTTGTCCTCAAAAATGGTTTCATATTTTTATTCTTCATGCTTGTTGTAAGCCTCCATTCCAACTGTCTGAACATGTTCAGATCATTTTGTAATCTTCTACAGTAAATAACTTTATTTGGGTGAGAATTAACGCAGTGTGATACAACGTTTACAAATGCATTTTCATTTCAAAATTTTAGTCCTTTATGTGTTTAATCCATCTCTTCCGTCTCATTAGCGCTCGACACAACGAAGGATATTCGTCAGATTTGGTGTGACTCTAATACTACTGGATGAACCTTCGAGTTCCGTGAAATGCGGGGAATTTCTTGACTAGCTGCAAACCAGTTAGCTTCTCAAGAAAGACTCTGCACCATGGAGTAAGTAAGTAACACTACAGAAGGCACCCCCTCCTTATAATTTTAAAGTAATATAGTCAATAATTCCAACATGGAGGCCTAACAATTCCGAGACGGGATACAACTGTATGAATGGTAACATATATTGGCATAAAATCAGATATTCCCATCACCGACTCCACTACTCCGTTTAAAACAGTTCCCCGATATATAGCCTACTCTAATACCCCATATTCTAAACATATCTTCCAAAAAATGGTTAATGAAGCTTTTGGAGGGCATAATTTTCGGAGTGTGTAGAACAATAGCTTTGCAGCTGCGCAGAGTGATTACTGATCTTTCCACTGGATAGAGCCATCCAATTAAAAATCAGACCTATATATTTGATTTTTTGTGTGTTTTTAAGACTGGCCATAAAAAGTACTACATATGAATTCTATATGAAATATTTCATGGACTACAGTTCACACACGATGTGATAAAGCGAAAATTTGGCGACCTACCTCACAAAGTTAAAATGGTCATAATGTTTATCTGTAGTATCTATATACAACGACACTTGATCGCTAAATGTTTTAATCGTTAGTTTGGGTATATATCTTTTTTCCAGCCTGTCAGGTAGCAGATTAAGGCATTTACGTCAGTGCCTTTGTGGTTATTGTTTTGGTATAATATCCCTTAAAATTGAAATAGACCTTTGCAAACTGATTAAAGAAGTGTGTCGTTTTCAGTTGCTTAATTTTTTCTTTTTCCAAAACGTCGACAAAAGATGTAAGAGGTTATTCTAATGCATTTCTTGAGCAGCACTCCTTTAAACTTTGAATTCTCTTCTGCTGCTAGGAAGAAATCGCCGTGCCTGTGCTCTCACTTCTTGTAGACTGAGCCTGTGAATGCTCTATTACACTTGGGACGCCTGAAACCGTTCTTCGCTTCGCTATGTAGATTCCATTTCTTTTTTGCGGTCATTTTCTCACAAAATATCTTAAACTGTCATTGGTGGCTAGACCTTTTATAGGACCTCTACAGAGCGAAGGTTGTGTATAAAAGTTATTTTAAAGTGTAAAGTATTTCACTCTTAACTTTGCAAGACTCTAGACTAGGAATTGGCAGTTACTTGTGCTATTATGCCAAATGAATCTTTTTCAGTCACCACTGGCCCGGAAATGGATATTGTAGTTCAAATCGTTTTAAATCGCTGTCAATTATTCGTGCTTATTGAACATAATTTATTGATAAATAGGTCGGACAGTATTTCCTAAACTGTTTGTATTTAGGGCACTAAAAACAAGCATTAAATCGAAATTGGAATGGGATCCTATTTATTTCCTTGTATCTGGTTACAGGCATAGTATATATGCATAGTAGACTTAAATATGTACTGTAGGTACTCGTCAAGTCGAATTTTCATTACTTATTTTTTTTTTGCGTTTCTTTCCTTAAATTATCAGAGAGTATGAATTAACAATTATCGTCATCATAATCATCACCATTATGTTACCTTTATTCAGGGTATTTATACAGTTATATTCCTGAAACAAATCCTGTTTCTAAGGTTCATAGTGTTGCAGCTATTCTGTAGTTACAGTTTATGGTATGTGTAATGTTACGTCCCATGTTGACTGTCTTCTGTAGTGCCTTGACTTCGTTTTTTCCCGGTATGTTGCGTAGGTATTTTCTGAATGATTTCAGTTGTCCCTCCTATTACTGGCATCACGTTTACCTTTACATTCTAGATTTGCTGTTTATTATTATTATTATTATTATTATACTTGAAGCATGAGCGGTGTGGATCACCGCTGGTTTAAGTGAAGTGCCAGGCATAAAAGGCCTGTGACAAAAGACATCCATATTATTATTGTTATTATTATTAAACATCGACGTGTGACAGACTAAGCATTTCGTGTTCACATCCTCATCGATGGCCTCAGTTCTCACACACTTTGTGTTGAAATTTTCACTTCGTTACTAACAGCCAAACATTCTTGTAAGTGACACTGGTTTCCCTCCGACCTAAGCAGTCGGTACGACCTCCAAGATTGTATTATTGACGCAGCCTCCAGGTACTTAATTATTAAACCCCATACACCCCCACGTCCCAGAAGACAGTAATCGTCACAGTCACCTCCTTGAGGGCCTCAGATTTGACAAAGTAATATGATTTTTTGGTAAGGCTAGAAGAGACCATTGAAGAAGCGGAAGTGAAAGGAAGCTGTGTAATGTGAACCGGAAAACTGTCGCATCATTAGAAGCACGGCCCGGAGGCACGTGTCAGGTGCATGAGATCTTCTAGCAACATTGTTTATGATGTCTGTCTTAAGACAAAGGTACAGAATGAAAAAGACATGGAAGGCCTAATAAAATTTGTAAATAGCGTGAAAAGCAAGCTAATGATAAGGATCGAGAAAAGAACATATTTGTCTTTTATCTGCTGCTGACGTTTTGTTTTAATTTTATAAAACCAGTTTACAAATCTCTGTAAGTGCCTGTGACATCAGTTCCATGGCTTGGAAAAATAACAAAAATCCAGTTCATCTGACAAAGATTTTGTGCCAGTTGGTATTAGTTTTAGCGATGGACTCGACAGTTTTGCTACGTCTCCAATTTTTTAATGGAACCGCAAATAGACTGATGTGTAGAGAAATTTGAGTTGATTTGTGTGTTCAATTAGAATCCCTTTCACTAAAATTAACCACTCTTATATTGTTTCAAATGCTGTATTTACTAAACTTTGTGGATAACTGTTCGATGTCAATTCAGTTTCGACTGTGTCGATCATTATCGACGCATATGTACTCTGCTCATTTCCAAAACAGTCTGTCCCATAAATCTTACATTTTACATTAGATGTAACCTTTCCCTTTTGTACTTAACACATCATTTCGAATTTGTTCTCTGAGTGTGAAAATTGTTGCCACCTTCTCTCCATGCGAGTTACATTTAGAAGTGTTAATGAAAACAGCATTACACTCTTAACTATATTAAATTATTTGGAGGAAATTAAAGTGGCAGCAAGCGAAACGAGACCCCTGTCTGGTGTATCAGCGTTACATAAATAATGGACATTGACACTGCAGGGCTGAACAACATCGTCACTTCAACTCACTTCACTTCACTTACGTATAACAATGATTCCGCCACCAGTTTTCTCCTTTGGTTTTTGGTTGCGCTAAGCAATTCTTTAATAATTATACCAGTATTATGCTGTAAACTATTCATTATCTGAAGAATATTCAACGTATACGACGTTGTGCGAGTTGGCCCCTCCTGTGCCATTGTGGTTCATTCTCTGCCATAGTCGCTGATCTTGCAATAGATTAGTAAGAGCTGTCATTATACCTTACTTACTCCATGGTGCTGAGTCCTTCTTGAGAAGCTAACTGGTTTGCAGCTAGTCAAGAAATTCCCCGAATTTCACGGAACCCGAACGTTCATTACCGCACTCACAAGCGTCCGTCACCTATCTCTATCCTGGGCCAGCCCAATCCAGTCCATATACCCACATCCCACCTCCTGGAGATCCATCCTAATATTATCCACCCATCTACGCCTAGGTCTCCCCAGTGTTCTCTTTCCTTCCGGTTTCCCCACCAAGATCCTATACACCCCCTCTCTTCACCCATACGCGCCACATGCCCAGCCCATCTCATTCTTCTCGATTTTATCACCCGCACAATATTGGGTGAGGAGTACAAATCATTTAGCTCCTCGTTATGCAAT
>Ga0131853_10002452_pt1 | contig 33100 bp, 19 predicted proteins | sample TergutLab28metaG_FD_92764 | JGI IMG/M metagenome (GOLD analysis project Ga0131853, IMG submission 92764) | Labiotermes labralis P1 segment gut microbial communities from Petit-Saut dam, French Guiana - Lab288 P1 (version 2) (version 2) | ecosystem: Host-associated > Arthropoda: Insects >... | reverse complement strand
GTCAACTTTATTCACAATATAGTGCGTCAACGTTATTCACAATATAGTGCGTCAACGTTATTCACAATATAGTGCGTCAACTTTATTCACAATATAGTGCGTCAACGTTATTCACAATATAGTCGTTGTTTACAGTCTGTATGATCTGAGTGCATAGCAACTATCTGTAGTTTGTATGATCGGATTGTATAATAGCTATCAGTAGTCTGTATGATCCTATTAATTAAGAACTGCCAACCCTGAAACCTTAAAATTGTGTTATAAAACTCCACAGAACTTTCATTGGATTAACTTGTGGCATTCTTGGTGCAGCTTTTTTGTGTGTGTCTGACTTCACGCACTCTGGCATGGTGTGGTCGTCTTGTAGGTTGGTTTCAACTATGCATAAAATTCTTGACCGCCTCTTGCACAACCGATCACCTCTTATAATGTGTCATGGTGATCCAGGTATTGCCTACGTTAGTAGTATTCCATTGTCGGTGTCCTTTTTTTTTTTTTTTTGGAAGTAACGTTATTCTGTTGTATGTTGCTTTGGTTGGCGTATGTCGGTGTTGAGGTGCAATTGTGCTGCGTGCCTCTGGGTATTCAGTCTGTCCATGCTTTGATTGACGGGTTGCTTAGTCAGTTCAGGTGGCAACTTTCTTCTGACGCTGTTCCTCAGTACTCTACATACTCATCAATTTAAGCCAGAAGTGTTAAACAATTTGTGAGATTTGGGGTTTCTGCAGCGGAAAAAATATAGATTGTCGTCTTCCGTATTACAACAAGGTGAACTGCTGTAGGTGCTTAATTATGGTCTTCTGTGTTAGGACGCATTGAAGTCCTGTGGGTGCTTAATTATAGTCTTCTGTGTTACACATGTTAAGTCATCTTAAGTGCTTACAGACTTTCGGAGGGACTTGCTGATTCAGTCGGTACTGCTGTCCTGAATATGGAAGGAATGGCAATAACCTACAAATATATGTGGTGCCCTAACCGAGATGACTACCACATTACGTTGAAGCGTCATGGTCACTTCAGGTTGATTATTTGTAACAGACAAGAATAAAATAACTTCCAATATATCTGTTGCAGTCTTCGAAGTAGCTTTCTTTCGCCTCTTTCATTCCTATGACGTGTTATCTCTTTTATTCTTGACTTGCACAAAGTGTACGTGATTTGTTTTCTAGTTTAGCAATTTTAGTCCTTGAAGATGAACTAGGGTACAGTTTAAACTCGCCATCTAATGACATTCTGATCAACCGTAGCCAAAAATCTGCAATACCATTTTAATTAAATTTATGACTGAAGGTCGACTAGGAAAATGTAAAATCGATGGAGACAAGAGCAGCGAGCAGAATATTTTAGTACTTCCATTTTAGTACTTCCATTCCCCTGTTACGCAGTGAGTAAAAAACTGCTCCTTAACGCATAGTACCACAGTCCTCCTGACGTTTTGAAAAGTTTGTGAAACTTTCTTCTCTGTCGTTTATTCAGTACAATTATATTATAAGAAATGTATTCCTCGTCACTGTGTTATAACAATCTATCATACAAACTGAATCGCTGAATCTGTCACACGTAACGCCTCACCGCGAAGTTTACCCGCATCTTCATTGTGTCCTTATACTGATACATTCCTCTCGGAAACCAATTTTACTCTCAAGCTTAAGATTACACTTACGGCTATAGATAATAAGGATTATTGTGTCTGTGCCTGAAGTTTTTCCTCCGCCTCCTTAGGAATAGCAATATCCGCGTGAATCTTACGTGTACAGTCTGGCACCTGAGCCTCTTGCATACAGCAGTATCGTTAAACTTTGGTTCCTGAACTGTTCAGTTTGCGGAGTACCGCGACGTTACGCTGCTCTGTGCGAAATACAAGGATAAATTGGTTTTGTGTTTCACCATTCGCAATGCGAATAATAGTAATGGCGCAAAATGTGGTTCAATATCATACAGACATGTTCGGTGATTTTACATCAGCTATTTTTTAGGCTTTTCCTAATAGTAAGTGTCGTATCAGTATAGTCCGATTGTCAACGCTTACGGGCTATGATAATAGTTTGAACACGTGTAAGTACACCTTAATTTAAAAAAAGAAATACGAATTCATATTCCTGTCTATTAAAAGTTCAAAATAACAATTTTTGGTTTGGATGCTCATATTGAATCGCTTGACCATCCAACATGTTTACTTTGCGGTCACGCTTCGTGTTTTGCAGGTAATCTTATATACGGAACTGTAACGAGGTGAGGTCAGTTAGTCGGGGTGTTGGTTGCTAAGGTCCGCCACTTGCAGTCAGTTTGTCAGAGAACCGCTCACGCGAGTAATGCGTCAGGTGTCTGCTGAAATATTGCACACGTCAATGTTTGCTCGCGCATGCGTAACGAAACGCAAGAGGCAGTGTCCATAGGTCCGTCTGTGCTAACAGTCGACCTCGTGTTCACTGACTTTGTCGCCGGGAAGGGCTTCAGGAAATTTATACTGACGTGGACAAAAATTCACCGGACATATTCTTTGATGGAGATAGTTGTAAAGCTTAGAAACTTCTATTCATGGACTTTATTTTGTGTTTACGAGCCAGCGAGCTAGCTAGCAAGCGAATTGTGAAGGACAGTCATCACTCGACTGCAGTAGCAGGATACTTCTTTCCATGAAGACGCTGTTGTCCAGCTTGAGCAGCATATTTTTAGAGCCACCGCCATGCACAGTCAATGACAAATACGCGTGAAAGTAGGTATGAATAGCCTGCCAGTCGAGGTCAGTCCATCTCAGCAAATTTTTACGTCAATAAAGTGACCTGCGAACTTGTTTGCAGACATCATTTAATACATCTTGAAGTTTCGTGTCGTGATGGAAAATTAGAGGCCAGCGCCATGAAGGTGTACGGGTGAGTGGATGCACAACAACACTTATCCTTGACCTCGATACTGCATGGGGTCAAGTGACCAGCTCCACGATACGTCCTCTTTACACATGAGGAATGGGCCCCCGCCCCGCACTGGTTATTAGGCTGGGTGAATTCCTGAATCTGGGCTCTTTGGAGGACAGAAAATCTCTGATCCATAGCGGAAATCGAGGCACGATTTCTCCGTTGTCCAACCCAAAGGCTAGCCATTTACTGTTCGTGGCCTAGGCCGAAGTTTTCTTGCACAGCAGTTCATATAGGATTTGTAGTGGACATTGTGACAGTAGAACACATTTTCTTCCCATTTTTTCCCCCCCAGTAAGTTCTTATTCCACTAATATTCTATGTTCATTCATCAGTTATTCGGAGGATAGTTAGTGGGGCCATTAGAAGCCGCATTTCCGCAGAGACACAGTCTATCTCCACCAAAAGCGTAAAAAAGTTCGACAAACAATAACTTATGGGGTGTTTAGTGATGCTCGCGAAGTGCGGAAAGGTGCACCGTTACATTAACGTTTAGTGTGGTTAAAAGATCTGTGGGCGGATTACGTGTAAAACGGTAAGGTAATTACTTATTCCTCTGTATTTGTTGCTGTGTGGTAGCGAACAGTGTTAAAAGACGCCGTAAAAGGTGGAGGACTTCTCCGGTTATTCTAGATGGATGCTGCTTCGTCAAAACTGTGGAGAAGAACAGGAGGAAGGAACAGAGAAATCCGTAGGAGAATTACAAGTGGAGACAAACATAATGGAGGGTGAAATGAAATGGGAGCGGATGACATGTAACCATAGCAACGCTATCTCACCCCTCCTTTCCCCCTTTTACTACACCACCCTCAGCATTAGCCAGTATTGTTCAGTTCTCCCCCATGCCCTAACCTCATCTTCATGAAACACCACAACTATGGCACGTGACATTCTTCCTTGTGAGAAAACCGTGCCGTCTCGTTGAACGGAAAAGACGGTGTGAATGACACCTGGTGAAATGAAAATGATAGAATGTACAACAAGAAATATTATTGCAAGTGGATGCCGAAGTACTTGTACAGCCAGTGGGACGAAACAAAATCGGAGACCGTTGAAGTGTATAGCCTAGTTCTACGTGTGTATTCACTGCGAACTGCACCATCGTGTAGACGGATTTTTGTCAAAGTGCTGTGGATTTCCCGTCGATATTCCACCAATGACCCATAATCATATTTCATTATCTGCCATTGACGCTATATAATTTTAGCAATTTGTTGTGTGGTTCAATAAAACAACTGTTTTAACCAGTCCCTGGAGTGCCGCAGTCATGGATCAGAGAACCCAGTGTTCTGGTCCCAACCGCTAGCACTACTGGAGTGGTGCAGTGGCAGCCACTGAAGAAGGCGGCTGCAGCAGCTTCCACAGCAGAAACTGGGTAGCGAAACCAGTCGCGCTATTTGGCAAAACTAATGCTTGCCGGCACCGTATGAATCATTACATCTCAAGCGTTCAATTCTGAAGGCACCTGCCCTGCCCGTGACGTACTGGATATCGACTTCGTCTTTTAGGCGTGGGTAAGAAAGGAAGGTTGTGGGATCTGTGCCTTTGCACTTCGTAGACAACAAGACAGGCAATGTGCGTATAGCGTTGAGGCGCGTTAGAAAAGCGATAAGTATTACATATTCTGAGAGTGTGTCTGTAACCTTAGGTATCCAGCATGCAATGCGCTTGCCCATATTGTCATCTGTGGCCTGTTCGGCTGTACCATATTTTTACACATTTTATAAACGACACGGTTTTCGAAAAAAAAAAGTTATTGAGCATAAAATGTGTGGTTTGATTTTCTCTGCAACTTTTGTCTGAAACATTTCTCATTCGAGGAAGAAATGAGTAAGATGTGATCAAAAGTGTGTACTGGTCTTCGGGTAAATTTCCCGTTATTCTTGTCAGATCTTAATGAAACTTGAATTTTCTCGACAGATTTTCGCAAGAATAATGTCAAATACCCTGAAAAACCGTGCAGTGGGAGCCGAGTTGTTCCATGCGGACAGACAGACAGACAGACATGAGCTAATAGTAGTTTTTCGCAATTTTGTGAACGCGCCTAAAAACACATATGTACACCATACAGGATGGCTGTGCAGTAAATACATAAGCAAGTACCAGTATGCAGTACAATGACTGTATCTCTTAAACAGAATTCTGTATGAACTTAATACCTTATTATACATTGCTACAGTTCTTGCACCATTATAAAGCCCCCCCCCCCCCACTGCAAATTAATGCCAATAATATTTAAGTACCCCAATTCGCTTATTAGATGTGTTTCTTGCGTTCTGTCGTTGTCACATGGAGTTACCAGAGACCGTGTTGGTAAGACAGAACAACGATCCAGACCTGCTAAAAAACATTCTGTGGATGTCTGTCGATCCAAATCAAGAACAATTTATGAACTGTAACAACAAACTCGACATACGTTCACCGCTGTGTCGTCTGACTTCTCAAAGGAAAGTACGACTATGTGCCTTTCCAGGTCTCAGAAGTGTGTGCAAATTGTTGGGGCCTGAGTTGAAACCCGACGCTAAATGGTCTAGGCAATGTGCCAGTTTACAGTAGACTATGGCAGTGCATCCCAGAATTGGAACCAGTGAGTGCTGCATTGATTTGAGTAAAGCCGTGGCCAACATTCGAAATGAGTACACCTCCAAAATACAGGGCACGAGAACTACCAATTGAGCTGCTTCTTGTTTGTCTCGTGTATACCCCGTGTCACCATCCCAGTGTCCTTGAATTAATATCCCTAACCATATTTGGCGAAGAATAAAACATACTGCGCTACAAGCCGGATGGACGCGGGTTCCATTCTTGATGGTGTCATTGGAATTTTTTCTTGACATAATCCTTCCGGCCGCGCTATGGCCCTGGGGTCGACTCAGCCTCTAAAAGAAATGCGTACCAGGAATATTTCCTGGCGGCAAAGACGGCCGGTGTGTAGGACTGGCAACCTTACCACTTTCATGTGTCGACTGTCACGAAATCTGGGAGCCTCAAACTCCTGGAAACCTCAGGGCCTGTCCGGGCCCGTAACTGAGATTCTTTTACCTTGCGTACCATCTCTTATTCGTACAAATATTATTCTCCGTATTCACCTTCTTTCCACACACTATTTTAACTTCAGAATCTGAGACAAAGAAATACATTGTATCTAGGGAAATATCTAGTGTATATTATATCAGAACTACGGCATGTTTCAGCTCCCAAAAAAGGCCATTGCCAAAGGGTTGTATCAGTTGTAGAGGGAGGCGTACGTAACTACTTGTATTAAATGTAATTATGCAGATGGAGTGCAAAACTAACAATGTGTGTATAAGAGATGTCAAATATCCCTTTGATATTGGTCAAGGTGTAAAATTTTTTTAAAACACACACACACTCATTGCCTTAGATTAAAAGTGCACCATATCTTCTTGGCTGCGTGTTTACGCGTTTTTTACGATATTTGGTTTAATACATTAGAATTAAAATAAATCGATTTTAAATTTAATGAAACTTTGTTCTTTGAAAAGTCTATGGCTCAGAACTTGTTGCCGGTTTTGTGTACAGCGTGGTGAAGAATATGGCGTCCAACCCTGTACAGATAGGAGGCAGCGGTAGTGAAAGGTCTGAGCAGAGACTCATATTTGTCTCTCAGCGTGACAAACCAAATTTCGCGTCAGCCGAATGTGTGACGTAGAACTGACAGCCTCTCATCACAAAACTAATTTGTTAACGAAATGTGCCTCGTCCGATTTTATCCGAAAGACATCAATCATAGAAAACCGCACGCTTCTGGTTATTGAATTTTGGGTTTGAGGACACGGTGTTTGGTACTACAAAATAATCACTGTGAACTGACCCCACAGACGCATTCAAAGTAAGTAACAGCTTAACGTGTAATGTCGGAACTGTGATTTACAGCAGGAACGTGCCAAGTTTAACAAACGTAGTACGAGAATTGTAGACTACCCTATCCTCTTTAGAATATGCCGTGTCCTTCCTTCCTTCCTTTTCCATTTATCTGAAGGCTCTCCCTGCGACGCAGATTGTGTAGCATTAATTGGTAGGATTACTAATTATAGCTCAATAAATGGTGAATAAAAAGAATATGGCAGTAACTTACTCCTTCACGTGTACTGAAGGTGAATGAGCATGAAGTTCTGAGAAGAATATCGGGACCTAAGATAGAGGAAATAATAGGAGGGTGGGGAAAATGACATTCAGACCAGTTTCATAATTCACATTCTTCATATTAGGGTTATCAAATGACATTCAGACCAGTTTCATAATTCACATTCTTCATATTAGGGTTATCAAATCAAGAAAGATCAGAAAGACAGACAGACATAGAGGCAGGCAGATGTTTAGCACTCAAAGGGAGATGGGAAATGCATGCAGAATGTTAATTGGAACCCTAAAAGGAAGAAATCACCTTTGAGACCTGAAATAGACACAAGAATATTATAACAATGAATTTAAAGGGAATAGGGATAGTGACTAGACTCAACTGGTACAGGACAGGGACAGTGATAGGCTCATGTGAACCATTCTAATTGGCTTGTTTTGAACTGAACTGAACTGTACTGAATTTATTTGGATTCTATGAATCCACACAGGTTAATACTTTCGATATAGAAGAAGTCAGGAAAATATTACACACATACAGTAGTAGCTGGTACAATACATCTAGCTAAGCTTAGTTCATCATTTCTATTTACATTAAAGTACATGTATTCTTCAGCAGACTAGAAGGAGTGAGCTTACAAATAATTCCTTAGGGTTGATTTCAATTGTTTATTGTTACCACTTAAATTTTTGATATCCTGTGGGAGATTGTTAAATACTTATGCCAATTGATTAGACTCCTGTTTGATACAGTGATAAATTTGATTAAATTTGGTGAAAGTCATGTTTTTGTTTAGTATTTATGTGATGGACATCAGAAATTAATTTGAATTTATTTTTGTTGTTAACCACAAATAAGAGTAGTGATAGTGTATGTTGTGATTGAAGAGGCAGAATTTTTAGTTTCTTAAACATATTTCTACATCAATCTCTACTGCTGCATCCTGTAATAATTATAATTGTTTTCCTTTGTATTTTAAAAATTGTTGCACTCTGTGAAGAGTTCCATCTAGATATTAATACATAGTACATAATGGAATGAAAATGGGCATAGTAAATCATCTTCAGTGTTTCCTGTGACATAAAGGGCTTAACAGATCTCATCGCATAGCAACCTGAACTTAACTTGTGTGTAATTTGTTCAATATGAATTTTTCCAAGCCAGTGTACTGTCTACATGTATTCCAAGAAATTTTGCATCATAAGCTTTAAAAATTCATTTGCTAGCATAACTCATGTCCAGATCAGTTTGAGGACTAGTTATAAATAATTCCTGCTCTGTTTGGGTGTGAAATATTGAGTTGACTTCAGTGTTTCATTTTAGGTCTCATCATCATGTAGTTCTGTGTATGTGGATGGCTCTGAAATTCGTGGATCTTCTAATGCCTCAGTGCTGGTTAAATATGGAACATATACTGGCCTAGCTAAATTCACAGTATGGATGCCAGAGTTTCCATTGGAAGTTAATGTGGCTGACTTCCGTCTCAGCCAGGTGAAGGGCTGGAAAGTGCCTGAAAAACATGCAAGGTACCCTCAGTATTATAATTAATAATAGTGATACCATAAATTTAAGTTATTATAAATTGTGTTTTCTGCATGATCTGGCTTGGTTTGGTCTGTAAAGCAGTGGTTATAACTGCATGATTATGGTTGGATGCCTGGCAGGCCTAGACCAGCTGCAGGATCCACCAAATATCCTACCCCATGGGTACCAAGAATTATTTTGCCAGGGCTACATCCAGGGTTAAATCAACTAGAACGGTCATTCCCAAACTTTACAATATGGATACTTGTCTTTATGATGAATCTTAATTATACAATACTCTTCAATAAGTATTATTGTGTTTTTCAGAGAAATATGAATTTCTTTTATTGTTTGTTAGATGACATTTTCAATGTAACTAGTTAACTCTATGAGTATTTCCAGGAATTATTTCCAAAGGGAGCAGCCAGAAAGTTTGCTTACAATCCATTTAAGAACATTTTTATGGCTTACCCTGTTGTTTTAGATGTCTGTAAGAAAAGTAGAGGGCACAACAATAAATATGTGTGTTGTTTTAATATGAATTTCTGGTATTAATATTTCATCTATTTCTCTCCTCTTTTTAAATAAAATATTGGTTGCTCACCAAAAAACCAAGGGGAGGGGCAGATCCTTGGTTATCCCTTTTTCTGCTGTTGCCAATTGAAAACTGAATTTTTGAAGACTCCCATACAGTAACGGTCCACAAAGGTAACCAGAAGAAACTGCTGGAAGTGCAGTTCAAATATCAAACAATAAAATGAATACTAAACCACTGAATTCACTTTTATTTTGGTATGCTTCAATGTTTTGATTGGACTTTTCCTTGATTTTTAGAGTCAGATAAACAATTTCCACTGCGTTTAATTTTTAAAGTATACATTTTATATATTTGAGCATGTGTGAAGATTTGTCAAAACCAAAGGACCCAACAGCAAATGAAACCTCAAGAAACATTGAACGAGGTCTTAAATCTGATCAGTAACATCCAGCTAGTGCTTAGGATAGGATAGGCTATGTAAAACTTTACCATCACACCCCTTACATGCCTTTAGGATGTGGTCAGTACACAGAGGAATAAATTTTGTGTTTTCCTCCAACTCTTGTGTTATTTTGGTGTTACTGATTTTGAACTGTGATAAATTATGGTTTTCCTACTTTAAACATAACTGTGAACATAATGTATTAAAGTAACTGAATCTGTCCATCTTAGAAATACCAGCGTTTGGATTTCATTATTAGTATGAACCAAAAGACTTTAATAAGGAATTTACATTACCTGTCAGTTAATTGTATTCAGTGAATAAGACAGGTGATAAGGTGATTAACCTGTTAAAGGTTAGTGTATTCAAACTGAGGGTGTGTTTATGAGTCTTACTCTTTATGGATATCCTTGACTGCAGATATTCCATTCATATTAATATTCGACCAATGCATTGGAAGATTTTTTAGAGAGTAAGTAGTTGAGTCACATGAAAACCTTAGAGGCATTTTTCCAGCTAATTTAGTGCACACAGGTTCATTACAGCTTTGTTATTTTTCAACATATTGCCAGATATACTACACACAGCACAGCCTTCTAATCCATGACAATGATATGCAGCACCTACAGCTGTGCAAACAAGAGGCTCAGTTTTTTGCGCTTTTAAGGTTTTCATTTGACTCACAGCATTTTTAATAAGACAAAATTAGTGATGTCATTTTCAATAAAGAAAAGGCATGGTATATAAAATCAAGAAACATAAAATTTCCACACATTTAATTCCATGTAAACTTAAAACAGGGAGTTAGAAAAAATACCATATCTTGATATACATTTTCCTGTCAGTATCAATATTATTTCACTTTTATTATATTTTGTTGCCTTTGTTAAATGTTGTATATACAATTTTATAAACTCCATAAGAATGACTAATGTTACATATAAATACTGATTTTGTCTATCAGAGATCAAGACCATCAATATTTTCTCTTTTCTTATCCAGTGGTGCAAAAATCAAAAGGTCATTAGATGATAATTCAAAGAGTCGACCTGGAGCATATAGAGGCTGGCCTAACTCAGGAGTCATGCTTCCAGAAGATGTAGGAAATGCTATTGATCAAGAACACCATGCAACGTGCCGTCTCCGTTTCCAGCAGAGCCCAGTAGAGGTAGTAGAGTTTTTTATTACTTCTCTCATTCATGTGTATTACAAGAGTTAACGTTTTATAATTATAATCATTATTTTCCATTCAGGTGTATGCCCACTTTCTAGCTACAGACCATGATTCTGGCAGGGTCAGCTATTTTGTAAGTCGTCGAACTTCACTTCGTGTCACTGATCTTGTGCTGAGTTTACTACGAGTGTCTGATCCACGGATAGCAAGTCTGCACGGACGTATTTTGCAGGGTCGGAGCATTGGAAGAACAGAGGTCCAGGTATGAACCTCTCACCAGGAAAATAACAGTATCACTGACACAACAGTTACCTTTATTGTTCTAAGGGGGTTCCGTTGCATTTTCTGTAATGAGATGAAAATAAATTCACAGCTGTGTTTATGCGATTGCCAAACTTGGCCTAGAGTATTACAGGCATACTTAGATAAATATAAAATTTTGTTTTGTGGTTACAAAGACAAAAAGTGTCATTCTCTTTATGTAGTTGCCTAGAGTGTCCAGACTTGTTCTGGGGTCAACCTAACCCCATCTTTGGTGGGTACCAGTCTTTCTGCCCCCAGGGATAAAGCAGATGACTAGTTATTTCTGTCTGGGAGCAAAGCTGAGAATGCATGGAGTTAAACTATGACTCCCCCATATACGTTATGGTGTTGTAATCGAGTCAACAAAGGGACAAATTTACTGTTATGAGAATCATTTTACACAATCTACAATAATTACATTAATTTAACTTCATCATTCTCAGGTTATTTGAGAAAATATCATGGATTTCCTAGACTTTGAGTTGTGTCTTAGAAGATGGGCCGTTCATTATTTAAATAATTTTTAACAGACATGTAAATGCTTCTCATGTGCTTAAGGTTAGCATGGTTGGATAAGAGGCAGTGATAGCGTGTTGTAGGGGGGCTGAAACTCTGCAGCCAGGCTAAAGCCCACATACATCAGTCTCATAGTGGTGAGCAGATTCTCTCCTAAGTATAGTACTGTGAGAAGGTAAATTAGAGAAATCTTTTCAGGTACTGTCACCCATCACAGGAAGAGTAATAGGTGCAAAGGAGGTGCGTGTGGTGAATGACAAAGTCAGCATCACAAGACTGCAAGTGAGAGTTGTGTCAGGACTGCAGCTGTCAATTGTGCCAGACAATGCAGTGGAAAATGGTTACATTGCGGAAACTTCAGTGACTAGGAAGTTAACAGCCCAGTATCAGGTATGGCAGGTTCAGAATCCACTATTTAGGTAGAAGTGTTTCTCTGATCACCTAAATATTATTTATTTTTTCTCTGCTTGATTTATATTTTGTAGCTTGTATTGTTTTTAAAAAAGTATAAATCCGTGTTGTAAGTGGACTTGTTTTTTATTTGATTTGTCTTCTTTTTTACTTTCCTTTTTCTTGTATTTGTTCTTCTCTGTCTCTTTGTCTGTCTCTTGAGACTATCTTCAGGTTGGTAAGGAATTATAAGATGCTGCATATGTGTTCAGCAATTATACAACTCAATGTCACACAGTCAAAGCATATGAATCAAAGAGAAATACCTTATTATATACAACTCAGATATGTCTGTTTAATAAGTGGGTGGTGGTGGTGGTGATGATTATGGCTATGATGGCATCAACAGTACAAAAAAAGATGGATTCTTTGTGGTACATAGTTAGTAGTTAACTGCGGTTTCTGTTAATTACTGGGAGGCATCCTGTTTCACAGATATGTTGACCTCACTGAGGATCATGATGTCAAAGAGTTATGAATAGTGCTGCCAACATTATACACAAGGCTGGGTACTATAATGAATGCAATGCATGCACAAACATGCTTCCCTCATCACCTGTTTTTTAAAGAGATTTAACAGGATCCTAAATCAGTTCCAGCACTCTGTAAGTGCAGATTTAAGACAGACTGGCCTATCTCAAGTCCTATATTTTTACTTTTTGTGCAACCGTATTAAATTTAAAATTTTATAAAACTATGCACTTGAATTTTGATGCTTTTCACATGATTTGAAATTCATGCCCAGTATAAAATATTTAATTTATGTATGTGTTTGTAATAATATAAAGTCCAAGATGAAGTTAATGTAAAATGTTTTGAGAACAGTGAACGTTACAGTAAGTCTGTTCTTAACTATTACATTATGAAGCTTCATCATCATGGATTACTATAACAAATCATTTCCAGCATTTTTAATGCTTGCACAAAGTTTGGTCTATGTGGTTGTGAGAATAATGCCTAAGGTCTAACAATACTGTAAGATCATTGACATATTGGGAGTCATCAGATTGGTATGTGACTTGTATTTGAAGTCAGTAATGTTAGTTTTACATGTAAAGGATACTAACAAGTTTCACTGTTATCCAAGCAACACAGCAGACTGCAAACTGTGTCATCTACAACATTCTTAATACTATGGCAGATCTTCAGATCATCAGCACACAAGAGGCAGCTGGAACTGCAAATAGCTTCACAAATGTCGTTAATAAAGGCAGTAAATATGGAGGGTCCTACAGTAGGCACCTGTGTAACACCACATATTATAGTATATGAGAGTAAGATGAAAATGTAGGAGAAATACAAACCAAGACATCTCAGTCAGTCAAACAGCTCATGAAGTCAGCTAACATAAATAAGGACAAATTTGGTAACAATTTTTCAAACGTTGATATGTTCTGTTAATAAATTATATGGAAGTTGGAACTGAAATTCCTTGGTCAGCTTTTGTGGGGTATTTTTGCAGTCATTAGGGTTCCTATACAAGTTCTGTTTCAAACAGAACTGTTCTGTGATTCAGTAATTTGTTTCTCTTAAGTCAGGCCTTCGTCCAGCTGTTTTCATCTACAGCATTTCTATTCACACTTGGATATTCATAACTAGTTGCACTGATTTGAGATGGAAATTTTGTTCGTCGGCTGCCATGTCCAGTGCTATGAGGTTATAAACTTTGTAGCAGCAAAAAATAATGTCACATAGAGGTACAGAAGTACAGTTCACAATGCACTCAAGAACTGAGCAGTATTTAGTGTGAAAATAAGAATGTACAATGAATTTGATTTGCCTAAATACCTCAATACTGTTTTTTGTATTTTGGAGTTTCTGTTAAATTCCTTTTGCAAATACTGACAGTCTTACTATTTTGTACTGGGCACTTGTGCTGTCTGAACTCAAGTAAACCTCTGTTGCCATGACCTCCATTACATTGACATAGTTACTTGAACTTCAACAAATCAAAGAAAATTTGTGTTGTTATACTATGGCAGATTTTTTATTTGTACATGTGAGTCAGTCAGTATGAAAAATATTTGTTAGGTTGACTTTGTCAACACATCAATCTGGGTGGCCTTAACATGATATATTGTTTCTCACTGTTTTCAAAAGTAAATGCAGTTTCTACTCCAATCTTGATACTGTTAGCTAATGGATACCAACTAATTTAATCAGACACTGTTATTTATTTGGTGTTATGCATCATGTAGAGGACAGTCCTTCAACCAGATGTGTTCCAGCGACTAAGGTTTTGTGCAGGAATATTGATAAATTTCACACTAATCATGCTACATTAAAGAACATAATTAAATCTACTAACACCTAAGAAAGTCTCTTAATATTCTTGTCTGTTTACATATATATATATATATATTTTTTTGGGGGGGGGGGATATTTTGTGTTTTTATCTTGTACTTCTTTTGTGAATTGTATTTTTTGGTGTTACTGTTAATGCCATCTGCTGCAGAGATATCAGTATATTCACGGACAACTTGATCTCACTTAATCCTTCGTTAAATTAAGTCTACTACCTTTTGTTCTGGGGACCGCGGTAGCACAGTGGTTAAGGTGCTGTGTTACAAATCGGAAGGTCGCTGGTTCAATCTCACCTGGTGCCAGTGTATTTTTCATTAATATAAAATCCTTTCGATTGCACTATGGCCCTAGGGTCGACTCAACCTCTAACAGAAATGAGTACCAGGAATATTTCCTGGGGGTAAAGGCGGTCGGTGCGTAAGGCTGACAACCTACCACCATCCTGTGCCGTTATCACGAAATCTGGGAACCTTAACTTCCTGGAACCCTCTGGGCCTGTCCAGGCCTGTAATGGGACTGCTTTACCTTTACCTTTACTTTTTGTCCTGCTGTTTTTGTCTTTTTTCTGGTTTCTTTTGTGTGTTGTTATAGGACGTATTTTTTTTGTACCTGTGTTTTCTCTGTAATTGTTCTTATGGCTCCTGCGCCAGAATATTAATAATAAAGAATTATTGTTTCATAATTGTATACATAAATGTCATTGTCACTGTCATCACCATTATCGTCATCATCATCATCATATTTCCATCTTCAAATTCATTAATCAAGAGTTGGCCTACTTGTAATTACTGTATTAGGAAATACATAAGAGTTTCTTTTACAATTAAAAGGAAATAGAATGACATGAGGGCCCCTACTCTTCTACAGATCAGAATTTAAAAACAAGATATTGTTGATACAATGATAATGAATATTTTATATGATTTGCTCTGTATCCAAAATCAGCCACTGAAATCACCTGAAAACTTTTATGTGTATGTTAATACTTCGAATAACAATATTTAAGAAACTTAGGATGTTTTAGATTAAATTAAAAGAATCCAAGAAGAATGTATCTTGCGATTTAAATTTTGTGAGTCAGTCATGGAACTTGTTGCAGTTGCAAACATTGTTAAGTTACAGTTATCCTTATGCCATGTTTTTTTTTTATAAAATTATTTCTAAAGTAATAATAAATTATATATAACTTCAGGGTCAGCACTTCCCTTCCCCCAAAAACATAACTATGAAAAATTATGGGTACACACCTGGTATGAGCTAACCACTTCTACTGTAATATTTAATATTGTTTTTGACAGGAGGGGCTGTTGGATATTGACCTGGAGTTCTCAGATGGCATTCGGACACCACTTCGTGATGTCGCTGTGAGTGACTACTATCTTCTAGTGGACAGTTTAGATCCTGAAGTGGTTGCATTTGCCCCAATGGTAGCTTCTCATCATCCACGCGTGATAGCAGTTGGTGAGGGTCGGGGTGATCTGCTGAGAGTTGCCCTTCTGTTGGCTGAAGAATGTCGTGGCAGCACATCAACACGTCGAGGTGGTACTGGCAGTAGTGCCAGTAAAGGTACTGGCAAGGGCAATGTTGGAGGACCACTGGCAGCTGCTTCAGCACATGTTGATGTGGACTTTTCAGCCAGTGAAGTTCCACAGAGGCCTGACTTTGTGCAGAATGATGGAGGAAATGTAGGATCTAGTCATGGTGGACGGGACAGAAAAAATAACAGGGAATTGGCTGCAGATCTGCGTGACATTCTGAAAGGTACTGCTGCGTGATTTGCCACATTTTATTTCACTGTAAGAATGAGAAGTGTAAGATGAGGTTATGGTGGATAGGAAAGGAACACTACTGATTTGCTTGACATTGCTTCCCACATTTTGCTTTGTTTTAAGAATGGAAAATATTAGGTGCCTCAAATACACCACGACCACTTCCAAATTCATTTCAGTTGACCATTCGTCTTTCTGCCATTGATGTGGTACAGTATGAGATGCTCATTTGTCACCACTTCAAAATAAACTACACAAAAGTACCTTATAGGAAAATTCTACACCTCATCCTTACACAACTTTCACACATTCATCATGCTGAATTCAAGTAGAAATATGAATCATACTGTTTGTGTGTAGTGAGACCATATGAAAATTTTCTATGCATGGTACCTTTCCCTTTTAAGGAATTACATTATTTTGAGCATAGAACAAATTATTATGTTACAATATCCAAAATTATTTTCATCTTCTTCTGTTTCCCTTTTTACCAAAATCCTATTTTATGTGACAGTTATAAGGTACAGTCACATCTAAAAATGGAAAGCTTAAAACAATTTTGTGTCTTGAAATGCTGTACCAGCCCTTACTGGACATTGATCGATAAATTAAGTTACATTTGCCAACAATATACATTATCATAATTCCTGTATTGCAATATATGCATGAGATATTTCAACTTTGATTCTTCTGTTCATGTAGGGATTCCACTGAAAGATGAAAACAACCATGAACCCACAGTTCAGGCTCGTCAGCACCATTCAGCTGTTGCTAATGGAATGGCATCAGGAGTTGGGATGCGTCCCACCAAGAGCACTAATATGACTCCTCTTGAAATTGGAATGTATGTACTGCTAGCAGCATTCTGCTTTGCTATCGTGGTGTTTGTTGTGTCATGCGTTGTGTATGCCTCCAAGTTTAAGCCCCAGGCTATAGAGTCCTCAGGTCATAATGTCAGTGGAGGTTCAAGCGGTCTTCATAGTTTGGGTGCTGCAGTTAGTAAAGTTACAGGAAGTAGTGGAATTGGCAGCATTGGCCTGGGAAGTAGTGGACACCTTGGGGGGAGAAAACAGCCACGGGAATCTACAACCAATGCACATGATTGGGTTTGGTTAGGCAGAGCAACGCTTGAACGAGCATCTGGTCACATGGTGACCAGTGAGAACTGTAACCCTGGCAGAACTGCACCTGTCTGCAGTAGCAACAACAATAACATTATGGGTAAAGATCAGATGCATATCACTGCAAACCCTATGAGTTACAGCACAGCACAAAATATGGAAAATGAACAACTGAATCTAGCAACTTGTTTTGACAACCCTAACCATATTGATCTGCCATCAAGACCACCTACCATCGACAGCTCCACCTACAGTAAAAAAGAGAAGATTCCCAGCAGACATCCTCCCATAGCAAAGCAACATCACAAGTCCCATCATGCAGTCAAGGAATCGGCTGTAGACAAGTTGTGGCAAAGGCAAGTGTTACTAGTAACTATTGCATGGTAAAACTTAATGGTGGCCTGAAACACTTTCTACCGAAAGCTTCCAGAGGAGAGTCCCTCACTTGTGATGCTAAATACACATTGAGCATAAGGAACTTCTCTGTTTAGTTTGATATTAATATTAAATGTAACAGTAATTAGCAAAGATTTTGTTAACGTGACACATATAATTCCAAACATATTATTTACATTAATTATCTCCATAAAGTTGCACTTTTGTTGTAAGTAGAGTAACAGAAGACATGAAGACAGACAATCATCCGAAATGTAGCCACTCATTTGAGTACATTTCTTCAAGATGATAGTTTGCCAAATTTATATGAACCATTATCCATGCATTAATCAAATATATGTAATAGTAGTACCAACAAAATACACACAGTGTGTTAAATATAGTTAATACACATAGTGACCTACTACATGTTTCGACCAACCATATGACCATCTTCAGGGAAGTGAAGTAGAAAGGACCAATACATTAAAGATTACTTACTTACTTACTCCATGGTGCAGAGTCCTTCTTGAGAAGCTAACTGGTTTGCAGCTAGTCAAGAAAGTCCCCGCATTTCATGGAACCCGAAAGTTCATTACCGCACTCACAAGCATCCGCCACCTGTCTCTATCATTAAAGATTATAAAATTAAATTACTGAAGTGTCAGAACCAGAGTGAGGGATGGGGATGACGTGAATGCATGGTTCAGTTGTGTATCATAAATATGACATACAAATGAATGGCATATATTTATGATATACAATTGAACCATGCATGTGCTTCATAAATATATGACACACAACTCTACCATGCATGCATGTGATCCTCATCTCTCATTCTCCTTGCTGGCTGTTTGTCTTCAATACAGTGTGATTTACTATGCTATTTACATCACGACACATTCTCTTGGTATGTATTTCATTGGCTCTGTTTTACCTTTCCATTTCACTGTTTTGTATTTATTTAATATCCAGTAATACATTGTAAAATATTCTATGCTTATGTGTTCCTATTATTACAGGATGGTGAATTACTACATGCAACTTCTGCATGTACCATTCAATCAAATATTAGTACACATCTTGTTAGCAACAATTTATATTCATGTATCTTAATATGTTTTTATAATTGTCATTTTATATACATGGATTGATTCTAGTACTGCAGTAGTTTAATTTTATAGTCCTTAATGTATTCGTCCTTTGTATTTTACCTCCTTGAAAATGCCCACATGATTGGCCAAAAAATATAGGTCATTTTGTATATAAACTAGTTTCAGTACATGTGAGCATTTTGTTGGTACTGCTATTACATATATGACAGCCAGTGTTTTCACACAAATGTTGATAAAGATTCGGATCTTGTGGGATATGATACCATGTAATTTGGTTGTTACCTATGTTTTGAAGGACCTTATAACATCCATCTTCAAGATAGAAACAGTCATTTCCCTGTAGATTTGAATCTTTATCTCTCAAGATTTTGGATGGAAGCATTTCTTTAAAAATGGATCCACACTAATAATCATTATCATGGATTTCTAGATGTGTTTGAGTTCCATATATTTATATGCACAAATGTATATTTGAATATCGTTGCATATTACTAATTTTTCCAGTGTACCTCCACCTCCTCCACTTCCACCACATGGCATTCCAGCTGTGAAGCAACAGCACTATCATGGGGAGACTGCAGAAGGAACTGAGGTGGCAGAATACAAGCCTCCGGTCCCACCACATCGTAATATAGGTGTGACAGCTCGCATTGGTCCTTCCAGACAGCCAGGTCCACTACCTGGATTCTTACTACAGCACCAACAGCCACCTCCTCCTCCCCCTCCTCCTCCCCCTCCTCCACCACCACCACCACCACCTCCACCACCGCCACCACCACCACCACCACCACTACCATCTCAGCAAGAGTTCCCAGACAATGGCATTGTCCAAGAAACTGCAAAGCAGAGGCTCAATGCAGCTGTGGTTGCCCCAGCTTCAGCCCCAACACGACGACATCACCATCACCACCACCATCATAGAAACATCAACAACAATAATCACCGTAATGGCAAATCCAGCTCTTCCGGGCACCACCATGCAGCAGAATCAATCGTTACACCTAAAGCTCCAGACCACCTACCAGAGGAGGCCAACAGTAGGCAGAAGAATTACAACCAAGAATTAAATAATCTCCAGCAGCTGAGGTACCATCACTCCAAAGATGATGCTGCAAAAAATCAGCAACCCAAAAAACAGTCCAAAGAAGGGCCATATATTACATCGCGGGAAGATGGAGATGATGATGAAGATGCCCTTCCTGCTCCAACATTTGTAGAGTTTCCAACTGAAGGTGTCAAGGGTTGTGCTGGAATCCAGCATACAGGCAGCAGTCCAGAAGTTAAGCGAGCAACAATAGTGGGAAACCCTATGTTCTCTGCTACGGAATATGATGGTGAAGAAGATTTCAGGGTGCGAGAGGAACTTCTTGGTCTGGAGGACCTCAATCTTGGTATGGACTATGACCAAATTATGGAGTATTTTGATAATCTGAAGGAATCAAATGCTTGAATTCAATCCCATATTTGCTGCATGCAATATTAGCTGCAGCTGGGATGATACACATGTTTTTACTGAAGGAAAAATACAAATGCAGCATCCATTTAAGGGTGTGGACTGGAAGTGATTTTATTGATTGTTTTTTCAAAAGTGATAAAATTCATTCTACTCTAGTCAAAAATTGTTCATACTGATTTAAACAGAAGTTGTGTAAAGAAAAACCAACTTGATGCACAACTTATTCTTAGTATATTTCGTCAGCTTCTACATGTTTCGGGCGTATCTAGGCCCATCATCAGGAGGTACAACTGTATGTATACAACATTTAGTACTTATTATTCTTTTTATATGACTGTCTGTTGTCCTGGATAGATTGAGTTCCAAAACATCCAGGACAACAGACAGTCATCTAAAAAGAATAATAAGTACCAAACGTTGTATACATATGGTTGTACCTCCTGATGATGGGCCTAGATACGCCCGAAACATGTAGAGGTTGACAAAATATTTAAGTTGTGCATCAAGTTGGTTTTTCTTTATGTGATTATATCAAGATGCACGGTCAACAAAACATAAAATTTAAACAGAAGCACTGTGAAGTTTCATGAACTCAGAAGTAAGACTTTCTCTCACAGTAAAACTACATGCACTAACCAACCATCCTGAAAACTCCACTTATCTTCATGTGCCATATAATTTTGTACTCTGGCTGCCACACATCAGTTGGGTACTAAATAAATCCAACAATCAAATCATGAAGAAGTTGACTATATCATATGTGATCATTACAACTCATTTAAGTTCATCATATAGCTTTAATATCAATCATGATACATTCCTCATTTACAGAGTAAATTAAGCATAATTTGTTTTCATTGTACATAAATATGCTTTGACTTGATAGGTGTTACTATTATTGCATCATATCAAACAGTCATCTGTCAAAGTATGGAAAACTTAGTATCTTTAATGGATTTCAGAGTATAAGGTACTGTGGTTGTCAAACATGACCAATCACAAATGTACAGTTATGATAGAATGTTTGTTGTTCCTATTTTCCCACCTGAGTACTTGCAATTATAAACAGACAGGAAGGAAGAAAGAAAGAAAGAAAGAATGAATGAAAGAAAGACAGAAGGAAGGAGAGAAATCATTCAGTTGGCTACCTGGTACAGAAATCAAGGATGCTCTTCTGTGGTCTGTCTTTTCATGGGAATATGACATAAGTTGTGCTGCATCATATCACTTTTCTTTAATTTGAACTTAACTATTTTATAAACAACCCTTTCCATAGTTTTATTATGGAAATGGTCACTTTTTTTTGTTTATGTAGCTAAATTTTAGATATTTATTGCCGTTTTCCCTTGTAAATTTTTTGTTGTACGATTTTGTAAATATAATAATTCATACTGTATGCACCATGACATTGTTACACATTTTATATAAAAAAATTCTGTACCAAATTTATATACATATGAAAAAATAACTGTAGTAGAAGTTTCCTTTTTGTGATTTTTTTTAACGTCCTGTCAAGGACACCTTATAAATGGCATGGTAATCTGTATCCTTTCAGTACTGTTTCAGAATCTGCTGGCATTAGCAGTAGCAGTTCTTGCCAGACCCATAGCTAAGCTTAGAGTGTAGACTTAGTTATACCACTGTTACCATACGAACCTTATCTTGAATATTGCCAAGTCTAGTCTGGAAAGAAAAACAGAAATCATCCTCTACAATGGTAAATTGTTTGATGTTGTTTTAGAAGGAATACTACATAAGAAAGATTGTCCATATCCATATGTCAGTTGCTATTGCAGAATAACAGCAGCACTTCCTCTGAATCAGGTAACTATGGTTTGAAAGTGCTGTTGCATGCAATATGACATTAGTGTGTTAGTGTTTCTATTGATGATCTATGTACACTACATGTGATGTGCAAGTGTGTTGACATATCTGTTAGTAGACGTACATATGACACGATGATTGAATAACAGTTTGTGAAGGCATGTCTTCAAAATTCCACTTGGCTTTTATGAAAACTGATAACGCTAGCATTAACACAGACAAGAGTGCTCAACATGCCTTACTGGCATCTGTGTTATGTATATCTGTAAGTGCTGAATGTGGTGTTAACATTCTACATAAGAACCAAATAACATGGCACTCATATGACATAGTCAGGGATGACTACAGCAGCACAGTCATCCAATACTGCAACGTAGACATTTAATTATGCTGTCTGTAGACTCTTGAAATGTATGGTACCAGAATGAAAACATTATGTGTATGTGTACATATTAATGTCAGTTAACGTAATGTTAATGAGTATGTTTGCAACTACTGTCTCACTAAGTAGATGCGTTCTCATTGAGGCTGTTGCCACTGTAACAAAACATAACTCACTCATGGATACTCAGTAACAAAGTGAAGTGACCACACACACACACAGATAACACACACATTTCAAAAAAGTCCCCTCAGTGTCTCATTAACACAGTGTATTTGATTCACTTCTTATACATGTTACAAAAATTTTAATATTATTGTGCACACAGTTCAGCAAACAGGTCCACATTCTATTCTGCACACCCAATTTGACCACACAGCTCAACCAGCCTGTGGGGTCAAACTCATAGCAGTCAGTAATGAATCTGCTTACTGTTTAACATTTAACTTCATTGTATGCCTAATGTCTTCAATATAAATAAAACAATTTGTAATCCTGATTGTGTATTGGGCTAAGTGTTGAATTGAAATATTATGTACACAGGACACCATTTGTACAAGTGAAAGTCATAGTGTCAATTTTTCAGCTTTGCTTAGAGAAGAATTACAAGAAACAATATAAATCATTTGAGCTGTCACAATACATCACAAGGGGTTTGTACAGGTGTAGCAGCATGTATGCATGAACAGGATCAACTTCAAAATAGTGACTGTACCACAAATGTGAACAAAAAGAATGGGTCTTAACCGTTATTCAGCTTTGATTGGCCAAGCAAACTGCACTTGAATATTTGGACATGTACAATGATACATCATGTATCCAGATAGTGAATAATCATCCCACAAGTTCTCAGAGTTAGTCACATTTTGTGGATTTGATAAAGTGGTTGACCTCCCATATCAGGTGATGTTTTCCCATTGTCAGTGAGTCAGCTTACACAGACAGAAGTGTTACACAGCCACAAATGATAGAATGTTGTGTCTGTTATGGTGTCCTGTGCGTGGCTGTCTACAGACACCTTGGCTTCCAAAAAGTGAGTTTCCAATAATGTTGCAATAGACATCTGAGCAACATGAAAGAAGTAAATTCCATACATCTGCTTTACGCATACAAGTTGATGAGGTTTTGATGCATTCCAACAGGTAACAAGGTGTGGACACTGCATCATTGTCCAGAGTCTTAGAGTGAGTCTGTATTGTGCCTCCAAACAAGAAATTGGGATGATGTCCAGTTCTTGAGACAGTAATCTGGAATATGCACAGCACAGTCCTGATTGTACTCACCCCACATGGCAGTGCCATGAATGTAGCTGTGCATCTGGAAGCCCTGACTTGATTGAAATAGCAGTTGGCCACAAGCAGCTGGGCATTCAGCTACTGCTTCCTACTGGTGCATATTTGTGCACTACCAACTCAACAAAACAACTAATGAATATGTGAGGTTGGGGTGTTCTGCACAAGCATCAGATTTTAGTGGTTTCAAACACATTAAGCCTCATCTCCAAGGATGACATTTTGGAGTGCATTTGGTTATCCAGAAGGTCATGAGGGAATGGTTACATCTCCAGTACCTATCTTTCTACTGTAATGGATGAATAACTTTATCTGCTCATACAGTAAGTTACTCAACTTGAATGCTGGTTGTGTTGAGCATAATCAAATGATGTATGTATAAGGAGACCTACAAATTCTTCTGTGTAAAGTAGTGACACATGGGTTAATGAAAGAGGAATACTTACTTTCTGACATCCCTTTATGCTCATTTTTGGGCCTTTCAAGACAAGAATTTCCAAAATGCATGCACTAGCTTCAACATACCCGCCTGTCTGTCCAAAGAAACAATTTAAGAACCACTTATTGGATTTTTCATAAGGTGTGACATACGCAAATCTTACTAAATTTTGTTAACACATTCCAATTTTGATTCAACTTGGACTAAAATAATGGGAACTGCTTGTGAAGACCGACAATCATTTCATCACCCATCTTAAGTGTTATTCTCTATCACAACAAACAACTTTTTGAACAAGAGTTTTAAAGAAGAATGACGCACAATTTATTTGAGAGATACACTTTTCCCATAAGTTTTACAGTTTTGGAAAGAAACAAAATGGTGTAAACCACATTTTTGTGTTGTGGGCACATGTACAACAACCAGCAGTGGTCAGGTACATGAAAATTACTGAAGTGTGTTATACTCAATAACAAAATGAATTTCCTCCCATGTGAATTTATTGACATTCATATATATATATATATTTTTAATTACAATAATTGGGTCAAAATAAGAGGATATGTCTGGGGTACAGAGGATGTATGGTAGCCCTAGATACAGAATAAATTAACTAGATCATTGTAGGAAGTTATGTTTCACATCAATGTTATGGAAATACTTTATTTTCTTAGTACTAATACATCAACCACACACTCTTAAAGCAGAAAACAAAACAACATAGTGACATAGGCCTTGTTTACCTGTCACAGTTTTTTAAGACAGCACACATTAGACGTCAAGTCCACACTCTTTGATATTGCCAATCACATGGGTGACCATATTCAAATTTAAAAGAATCTTATAAATTACACATGACAAAATTCTAGCTCAGACTCGTACAATCTGATCATCACCTCATACACTCAAGGAATTCAACTGACTAAAATTTGCCATGTGTCTTGTGCATACGTTTCCATTGACCAGCTGAAATCCGTCTCTGTCACATGATCTTAAGCACTTCATCACACACCTCCAAGAAAGCACACTACTGTTCTGATGGCCTGAGGAGAAATTGCAGAGTAAGCAAAGAGGATGTTAATTTGCCAAGATGAATATATATTAAGAAAGAATCTCCATAAAAGGTTTAAAACAAAACCTCTACACCTCAAGGGTGCCAGTTTCTGGGATCAAAGCTGGAATAGGTGGGCTGAATACATGCAAAAAACAGTGCTGCATCCCCAATTCTTGCATATGGTAGGTGAGGAATTTGGGGTTTTTTCACGGTTGGAAAACTCCAGTCATCTGAGTACAGGGACACACCCAAGGTTGGGGGGGGGGGGTTCTTCCTGGCTCCAAACCACCCAAAACAGAAATATAAAAAAAAACAGATTTTGGTAGACACAGTATCAAAATGTTTACATGGTTTACCCTTCAGCCAAAATTAGCCACTGAAATCGGCTGATTACTAGTAGGTCTACATTCAAATTTAAAAAAACAGGAAGATGGGACACTGTGATTGAGTAATGGAACATGTAGTTACAAATGCAGCTGCAAAAAGTTTTATGTTGCAGTTATACTTACATTATTTTTATAACATAATTTTTGATATCAAATAAACATTACCTCAGGGTCAGATCTAGTTATGCTGGCAAAGGACAGCAAGCTGCCTTAATTGAGTGTGAAGTTTGAAGTCTCACTCTTTTCAGTACTTTGCCCTACAAATCCCACACACAGTCCACAAGTTAGATCATAGCATTACACTGAGTGAGGTTCATAGTACTATTTCAGATGCAGGTTCCATTAAAAGTTGCAAACTACGTAATGATTTTGATACTCCTACTTGTTATGTTAGTTGCAAGAATTTTAAGTTCGCTTATTTCCACACGTAGTCTTTACAATTTTATTTACATTGTTGACATTATTTTACATTGATTTGCAGTTGTAATCTTGTAGCACAAGATTAATAATTTATTCACCGTCCTTAAAATGCAGCCATGAATATATTGGACATACAAAGGACTTTCATGATATGGGAGTACCAAACCGTCTGCTGCCAACAATGGCCAGAAAGGTAGTGAACCAAATGCTAGCTGGGATTATTGGAGATAAGTTTGTTTGGAATGTTTGCATGAATGCATTTTTGGTTTGTTTGCATTGTTCCTAAGCATTTGAACCCTGCCACTCTTTTGAAGGATTTGTTTCCTGTGTCTATGTTGTGATTCGTCCCTGTGTTGAGCTCACGAGTTATGCACATAAAGTAGTTGTGAGGTGCATAACCTTATTTAATGCTTATGTGCCATTACTGCCCTTCATCTACTTGGCGTCGGCGATGTAATCACTAAGTAATAATCTGTGCACTGATCCTCTAGCATGTAGTGTATAGATAGCCGAAAAACGTGTCATTTACATTACCACGGCATCGAGGTGAGTTGCGTAACCATAAGCCGATCTCTAATCCGTGCTGGTTACGGAGATGGTATTGCATGACCCATGGATTACACTATGACCAATGGTATTATACATCCATGCTCGTCGTTTATCTGTAACAAAAAAAATATATGGTGCGAGGCGAGTAAGGGTTGTGTTGTTTTAGAGTTTGGTGTAGTAAAACTGGGGACGTTGTGCGTTGTCTGTAATGATGATAATAGATTAGGAAGAATGTGGACTTAGAATTTTGCAGATAATAGTGAATTTCGCTTGTTACTAGAGGATGCCGAAGGATTGGAATCTTGAGGCATGTGCGTGACAGAAGCCCAGGCCCGAAGGCAAAATGGGGGCAAATTAAAATCAAGCAAATTGGTCGTTCTTGGAGATATTAATTATATACGTTCTGTCGAATTATTACACAGCCCAAAAAATCGGTGGTTGCACTGACATGAATAAAAAGTGAAATAATTCCCATATCACAGTAAAAATTATAGTCGCGAAATTATAAATAAGAAAATAATCTCTTATACCTCCAAATTCTTTCAATACCGTGTTTGCAATCCTCTGATTACAGTGTCTTCTTTTAGACCTGGAAAGATTTCTGCTAGTTTTTTTTTAATGTGCTCAGTCCTGATTCTTTCCATTTCCTCAAAGTATTCTTTAGACCTTCTTTATTTGGAATTGAATGATTTCTGTTTCCAATTTAGTCCAAAGACTTTTAATCACATTTAAGTGTGGTGATTGAGGCGGAGTTTTTAATTACTTTGGGGGGATTGTACAAGCACCACTCGCAAATCATATGTGAAAAATGTTTTGGGTCATGGTTATGGTAAAATCACATGTTTTTAGCAATGGCTTTCAGAGGTTCTTGAAGACTATTTACATAAACATGTTTGTTTATGATGCCTTCAATAAAATGATGTCCACTCCTGATGTTACCATGCATCCCCACACCATCATACTACCACCACCATGTTTGACCACTCTGGCCACTCTTCCATGAAAATAATTTTTCCCCAATACTCTTTGAACTGCCTCAAGATTAACGTTTGGCAGTGTGGTGACATAGTGTTCCGAGGCAGAGGAAGTAGTGGTGCAGAGAAAGGCAATTACTATGTTTGAGAATTGTAGATCTTAGGAAACTTTAACATAAAATGTAAAAGAGGAAGGCAGTTAAACTCAAGTAGTTGGGTCTGAGTGGGCTTCTAAGTAGAAGGTTGAAGACAGATGTGTAGTTCATGATGGCTGTGCTGGTTGTTGTAAGAGATGTGTCAGTGTGCCATGTCGCAGTAACCATTCCTACGACATTTGGAACTTTAGACATAGCAGTGAGATATCTGACTGAGGCAGAAAGGACCACCGCCCCACTAACAAGTGGCAGTATTACTTGCATAGTTTGTTGTATTTATCTCTGTTTGGAATGTCAGATAGTTGATAAAACGTTTGGGGAACATATAACTCAACTTCTAGATGGAAATTGTGTTGTACAGTTCTGTGTGGTTTTTATGCAGCTATTATAGAATTTGTCTTTTCTCCTGTAGTCAGGGGAATGACAGAGGGTGAACCCAGTCTTGGTGACATGTATTGTAATATGTAGTAATGTGGGGATTTGTTGCTATCCCTTAACATTTTTGAAGACATATCACTGAAGTGTCTGTTCTCCACCTAGGAAAGGATGTGGAATTACTGGGGAGTGGACACAGCACCACAGATTTGTCTGACGTTCTCCTTCTGTGTGAGATCCTTTAGTGTAACACTGTGTTGAAACAGTAAAGATTACTGATGTCAGAAGGAAGTTGCAGCCAGAATGTTTCTGGCATAGGTAAAACATCAGTAATTATTATTATTTTGATACGGTGCTTGCCAAGGATCCATGACAGTCTTCTCTTTTGTACATCGATGCATTTGACTGCGGATTGTGGGCGACTAGGAAGTTCCTTCTTTCCCATTTATTGCACAAGAAGTATTATGTGTCTATGTTCCGATCTAGGGTGAGTGTCTCTATTTTTCAGTGCTGAATTTAATTTCACAGTATCATTTTTTGATTTGTATCAATACATGAATGCATATTACTGGAACAATGAACTTATGAACAGTAATAAAGAAATATATAATGTATTAAGGTCTACAGTTTGATGTCGCATTACTGTTCTTCTGTTGGGAGTCCTGGGGTGGCATTTGTGAAAGAGAAGCTGTCTGTCCAGGCTTTTGATGGATGTCAAGCTTTGGGGTCACCATACATGCAGTGAGGGTCTTCAAATGTGGACCATCCACCAGGAATGCCTGTGTTAAAGGTGTGTTACTTTAGATACTGCTTGTGGTTTGCTGAGGTAGATAACGTTTCAAGTTGAACAGTAGAATCTCTGACATAAGTTGTTGGTTAGGGCTGGGCATTAACAGAAATAGACCCTTGGTGTAGGGGTTAGGTTACTTTTCTAACTAGAATGCAGGCAGTGTGGGTGATGCAGGGGTCGCGATCAAATAAATGATAGCACATTTCTGTGGATAGATCTCTGGGCTTAACATTAATGGTCCTTCTTTACTGGCTAATGTAGGGGTTACTGGCATGATGTTGTGGGACATGGCTCTGGCTTCCATACCACAGGATGTTAGCATAGTAGCAAGGTCCTTGATTGGGCAGGGACTTTTGTTGGAAAGTATTGTGTGGGTGTTCTAGCTAGAGGATGACTTCCTAGGCATCAGATGCAATATAGAAATGTCAAGAAGCAAACTGTTTTGAGAACACATATATTACAAGACTTGAATGTGCAGCAACAGGCTGTGAGAAGTTTTTACAAGTTGATTCTTAGGGTGTTGGTCCAGGTGGCCCTGAATCAAGCCGATTGCTTCAGTTTGGGAATAAGGGTGTATGAAGAAACTGTAATTGATGTGATCGTGTACCAAGTGAGTCATGATATTCTGAACCCCTGAAACAGCATATGTACAGTGCTGTAGGGAGTGGGTTGAAATTAGTGGGTTTAGCATTGGCAGTGGTGTGACATGGTGTTGCAAGGCAGAGGAAGAAATGTTGCAGAGAAGGGAATTACTGTGGTTTGAAAAATGTAAATCTTAAGAAATTGTAACTTACTACACAGGGTGTTTCAGGAGGAATAGTAAATATTTTAGGAGGTGGTAGTATGGACTATTCTGAGTAAATAAGCTCGTACAAACATTTGTCCATTTTTCAATGGGTAGGAAGATACAGCTGTTTGAAGTTGGCACGTACAGATTAGAATTTGTCTGTGGGGATGGATGAAAAGCGAAGTCTACAAAGAAAATTTAAACACAAGAGACGAATTGGTCGCTCACATTATGAATAGTGCTGCCCTCATAAAGCAAGAATGCTAAGACGAGTGCAGGAGAGCTACACGTACTGTTGTCAAGAGGGTTGAAAAGTGCATTGAAGTCGATGGTGGGATTTTTGAACACTTACTTTGAACTGTTGCAATTTATTGAGATCATTTACATAACCAATAAATGCCATCAATACTTCATTTGTCTTTCTTTCATACCTTTTGTAAGGCTTTATATGCGTAACATTAAAATGGCTGTATCTCCACATGCATTGAAAATTGGACACATGTTTAAATGAACTTATTTACTCAGAATAGTCCATACTTCCACCTCCTAAAATATTTACTATTCCTCCTGGAACACCCTGTATAAAAGTAGAAGGCAGTTAAAGTACATGGGTTTGAGCAGGGCTTCTAAGTAGAGGGTTGAAGACAGACTTGTAGGTCAGGGTGGTTGTGCTGCTTGTAAGTGGTATATCAGTTTGCCATGTCACAGTAGCCATGGCCACAGAATTTGAAACTGTAGACATACCAATAAAGTACCTGAATGAGACAGAGAGGCCACACCAACAACTGGCAGTGTGACTTGGCACACATTGCATAGTTTGTAGTATTTTTATTTGTTTGGAATGTATTTGTAGTATTTTTATTTGTTTGGAATGTAACGAAGTTGATAAGACATTTGTGTAACTCCACATCTGTATGAAAATGTTGTTGAAGTGTTCAGTGCTGTTTTATGCAGCTGTTACAGAATTTTTCTTTGGTCCTGTGGAGAGGGCAGTGACAGAGAAGGAACCGAGTCTTGGTGACACATGGTACAATATGTAGTAATGTAGGAAATTGTTACTGTCTCTTGACAGGTTTGAAGACTTAACAGTGAAGGGTCTGATTATCCACCTAAGAAAGGAATTACTAGGGTGTGGAGGCAGCACCACAAATATGTCTGAGGTTTTCCTTTGTTGCAAGATCCTTTGGTGTAGCACTGTGTTAAAGCAGTAAAGATTACTGATGTCAGAAGGAAGTTCCTGTCAGATCTTTTCTGGCAGTAGGTAAAACATAAGTAATCATTACTGTTTTGAGATGGTGCTTGCCAAGTTGCACATGAAGTATGATGTGTCTGTGTTCCAACCTAGGGTGAGTGTTTGTATTGTTCAGTGCTGAATTTAACTTCACAGTATCATTTTTTATTTGTATTTATACATTAATTCATATCACTGAAAAAAGGAATTTATGACATAATAAGGTGATATATGGTTTATTAAAGTTTTCATTTTGATGTCACGTTATTGTTCTTCTTTTGGCAGTTTGTCAGTCCTGGGGTGGCATTAGAGAATAGGAAGCTGTCTGTCCAGGATTTTGAAGGATGTCAAGCCATAGGGTCTCCAACCATGTGGATGTGAGTTGTGTAATGTGGACCATCCACCAGGAGTGCCTGTAGTGAAGGTGCGTTACTTTAGATGCTGCTCATGGCTTGCTGAGATAGAGCCAGCATTCTAGTTGAACAGAGGGATCTTATGCATAAGGTATTGGTTAGGGCTCTGTATCAACAGAAATGGACCCTTGGTAGAGGGGTTAGGTTATTCTTACTAGAAGGCAGGCAAAGTGGGTGAGGCAGGTGGTCACAGTTGAAGATTCAACAACTTTATTGTTCCCAGAATGCCCCGTTCTCTGGTTGGGTATCTGTTTTAACATTAATGTTCCTTGTGTGGCTTACAGACATAATGTTATGCGACATGGCTCTTCATTTCACACAGGCAGAGTAGCAAGATCCTTCATTGAGGAAGGAAAGTCTCATTTGAGTTTTTAGCTACAGTAAGGAGTTGTAAGCATTGGATGCAGTGCACAAATGTCCAGAAGAAGAGAGTTTTGAGAACACATTTATGGCAAGACATGAATGTGCAGCAACACCGCTGTGAGAAGTTTTTACTAGTTGGGTCTCAGGGTACCTTTCAGGGTGGCCCTGCATCGAGCCCATTATTGTAGTTTTTGTATAAGAGAGTATGAAGAAGCTGCCATTGATGTGATCATATGCCAGTGAGCCATGATATTCTGAACCCCTGTAACAGCATATGTACAGTGCTGTAGGGAGTGGGTTGAAATTAGTGGGCTTAGCATTGGTAGTGGTGTGATATGGTGTTGCAAGGTAGAGGAAGAAATGTTGCAGAGAAGGGAATTACCGTGGTTTGAGAAGTGGAAATCTTAAGAAATTGTATCTCAATATATGAAAGTGGAAAGCAGTTGAACTATAGTACATGGGTCTGAGCAGGGACTCTAAGTAAAGGGTTGAAGACGGGCTTGTAGATCAGGAGGGCTGTGCTGATTGTGAGTGGTATATCATTGTGCCATTTTGCAGTAGCCATGGCCAGCATTTGAAAGCAGTGAAATATCTGATTGAGGCAGAGAGGCCCAAAACCCCACTAACAAGTGGCAGTATTACTTGGCACATTTTGCATACTTTTTTGTATTTTTCTCCGTTTGGAATATAAGGGAGTTGATAAAGCATTTGTGGCATATGTAGGGCCACATCTATATGAAAATTGTATTGTATTGTTCATTGCTGTTTTAGGCAGCTGGTATACAATTTGTCTTTGGTCCTGTATATAGGGGTGTGACAGAGAGTGAACCTGGTCATGGTGACACGTGGTATAATATGTAGTAATGCAGGAATTTGTTACTCTCTCTTAACAGGTTTGAAGACACAACCATGAAGGATGTGATTATCCTTCTAAGAAAGGATGCAGAATTACAGGGGTGTGGAAGCAGCACTGCAGATTTGTCTAAGGTTCTCTTTTGTTGTGAGATCCTTTGGTGTAGCACTGTGTTGAAACAGTAAAGATTACTGACGTCAGAGGGAAGTTCCTGCAGATCTTTTCTGGCTGTAGGTAAAACATCAGTAATCATTACTATTTGGATGTGGTGCTTGCCAAGTATCCATGACATTCCTCTGTTTCACATCGATGCCGAGACATTTGACTCCAGATTGAGGGCCACCACAATGATCTTTCTATCCCAGTTAGAGTGCAATGAGACTGACGTGTCTGTGTACCAATCTAGGGTGAGTGTATGTGTTTTTCAGTGCTGAATTTAATTTCACAGTATCATTTTTTTTATTTGTATTTATACATTTATTCATATCACTGAAACAAGTAACTTATGACAAGTAATAAAGATATATAGTGTGTTAAAGTTTACTCTATGATGTCATGTAATTTTTCTTTTGTGGCACTCCTGGGGTGACATTGTGAATGGGAAGCTGTCTGCCTGGGCTTTTGAAGGAGGTCCAATTCAGCATCACCAACCTTGCAGTGTGGGTCTTAAGCTTTGCACCATCCACTAGGAGTGCCTGTATCAAGGTGT
>Ga0131853_10002451_pt1 | contig 33112 bp, 17 predicted proteins | sample TergutLab28metaG_FD_92764 | JGI IMG/M metagenome (GOLD analysis project Ga0131853, IMG submission 92764) | Labiotermes labralis P1 segment gut microbial communities from Petit-Saut dam, French Guiana - Lab288 P1 (version 2) (version 2) | ecosystem: Host-associated > Arthropoda: Insects >... | reverse complement strand
TGTCTGTAAGGCTAGAGGTGTGACAAAAAAAGTGTTCTGGAAGTGCCGTAAGTGTGAAGTGGGACTGTGCGTTAAGAATACCTGTTTTGAAGATTACCACACAAAGGCACAGTTCTAACATCACGTGCAACCTCCTTACGAAAAACTGTGGAATCAAGCTAATATGTAAGTAAAGGAAACTGAAATTTTTGCATATTCCATACAATTTTTTGTCTATTCATTAACGAAAATTATTACTGATTTCTTGAATGTACGCAGATATGGCTGTGTCTTATTTCCCAAAAAATGCCATTTAATCCATTATTAAATCTTTTTTGGTTCTTGAAATAATAAAGTTTTTTGTAAACCATGTACAAAAATTTAAATGCCAAGCGAAAATAATGTCGTATGCGAAGGTTGACTATAGCCATTTAAATGCCGTCCTAAACAGTAGGACTCAAGAGCTGTAAAGGTTAAATTCTGGTCTTCAGCAGACTATTCCAGGCATTTAATTATGACGTAGGAAGGTTAACTTCATGGTGGGTTTAGTTTGTTATTTTTTATTATTTCTTGTGTGAGTTGGACAGCTGTATGGTGTTTATTTATACAGTGGAGACTTGGAGAGAGTGTTACATGCTTGAAGGTCATCCTGTGTATAGCTAGCTGTTTTTCTTTGTTTATATTTTTAAGGTGCAGTGGTAAATCATACCTCCTAGTGGGGTGTCTGAACATTGCTTCTTATGTATTTTGATGCAGTGACGTATGAGGGTGATGCCATTCCTTCTCAATACTCATCACTATGATATCCTGTGATAGATTTGTTGGCAAGCACATCATTGCCCCTTTTGAGGGGGAGGAATGAAGTGCAAGCTGTGCAGGTGGATGGTTTGGTGTCTCAAAATGCATGGCAAGACCATGGCTACAGGAATGCTGGATGGATGGGAGAGCTGGAAGGTGTTGAAGAGCAAGGTTATGGTTCGTGTCCACTCTGGCTAAGCATGCTGTGTTGGTAGCCAAAGTTGAAAAGACTTCAATCGTCTGTGTAAGGGAGCTTAAGGCTGCAACTAACTGTGCTGGATTCCTGTGTACAGTTGTGTCACAACTGATTGCCTGAGCACAACATGTTGTGATGAAAGGTCCACTTATTGCACAATTATACCACATAGTATTTACTGAGAACAGTGTAGAGTGTCAGTGGGTTAGAGTCCTATTCCATGATGAATCCAAATTTTACTCAACAAATGTTGGGCTGATTTTAGTTTACGGACCAAAGGGAGAGCAATACACCTCTGAATGTATATCATTGTATATCAGCGTCTGCATGCAATGATCATGTGTCCATTTTTGGGGCTGAATCTGACACTAATGGACTAGAATGCTGCAGTGTATGTTATGAAGAGAACATAGTATTTGACAAGAAAATTTTGAAGAATTAAGTGTTTCTGTGTGTAAGACTGCTTTATGCTGTTGGAGTAATGCAGATTGAAGACTGCTCCTTCATTAATGATTCTCATATGCTAGAAGAATGTTGGTCACTGCAGACCAGTGTGAACTCAATGAGTGACCAGCACAAGTGTTCAATATAAACCTGTTGAGAATATGTGGAGTGAGATGAAAACCATGCAGGAAACCTGGTCCATCTTTCCTCCAAGAGATAGTGATGTTCTCTGGACCAACTTGGGATGAAGTTCCGTCATCTGAACATTATGTTTGATTCCTAATTGTGTCCATACCAAGAAAAATGCAGTGCATGGTTGAAGCTCAGGGATTCTGGAAATTGTATTAAAGATGCCAGGCCTTGAAAATGGTCCCTTTACAGGCTAACATAGTAATTCATATTTTATTTAAGTGTTTTATAGTAAAAGTTGCAATGTATGTCTCTGGAACCAGACATTTGCCAGCTATTATTTTTTCCTAGATATTAGAACATTATTAGCTAATGTGTATTGTTGAGTACCTTGCAGCCTAATGTACAGATATAGCCATTTAATTTGTCACTTTTTTTCTGCTTCTGTATATTTAATCTTTAAATTATCAACAGTATGCCAATATGTCACTCTCTAACCTTTAATATTCACAGACACTGAATTACATTCACATTGTGCTGTTGCTGCATATAAACAAATACAAGGAAATTATGAATGATTGGAGGGGTATACAGTGATGCAGTTGGTTGAGGCACTGCATTACAAGCTGGAAGGTTGCAGGTTCAATTTCCAATAAGGGTATTAGGATTTTGCATTGACTTAATCCTTCTGGCCATGCAACGGCCCTGGGTTCGACAGAGCCTCTAATAGAAATGAGTACCAGGGCTCTTTCTTGGGGGGCGAAGGTGTTCTCCAGGCTGCAACTTACCCAACTTCATGTATCGATTGTCTGGAAATTCTGGGGAGCCTCAACCTTCTGCAGTCTTAGGGGCCCGTGCAGGCCTGGATAGGGATGGCTGTACCTTTGGCCACTTGAATGAATGGAATTATGGTGGCATCTGTACACTTACACAACTTCTGGTTTGGAACTTAGAAGATGTTAGGTGTTTCATTTTTGCTGCACAGTCTACAAATTTTCTCTGTATGCAAGAAATGTATAAACTGATGAACAGTTGTATGGTTAGACCAGAAATACAGCTGTCACTGACATGCATATTCCTTCTTTCAGTCATTTAGAGATTAGTGCTTCTCACCAGGTTGAAAGTGAATGCAGCATGTTGCACACTTTTGTGACTCTATTTTGATCCATTCTTATGCCTCGTTTTGCCCATGTGACTGCATACATGTTACTTCTTGGACATTTAGGGTTTGATGGCCAGCAGGGGCCGTAATTTTTCCCGTTTGCTGCTGTGTCCAGACTGACTGTGGGGACTGCCCTTTAGTAAGCCCTTTCTCTGGAGATGAAGTGGCCTCATCTTGAAGCTGCCCACTAACCTCCATCTGTTGCTGAGGTGTAGAATGTCTAGAGCCTTACCTTCAGCAAGCTGGTAACATGACTTGAATCATTATCAGGGAGTGGTTGTAGACTGCTCCCCAGACATTCATATTACAATTCTAGTGCATTTGCAGGACCCACGTATTTGTTTCCATTGTATCCAAGCTTTCCTTTGCATGAATTGTAATTGACTCTTGTGACCTTGTATTTTACATTTTGGGTATTTTCAGCACAATATCTTGGCCCTCTAATGAAATACAGTACTGAAAAAGAGAGAATTTTGTAACTGCTGATAATTCTAAAGCCAATTGTTCTGTTATTTCCTACAGAAGTGAGGGATCTTATTTCTGAAACTGGGACACCCATGGCAAAAACTTTTGTACTCCCAATGGTAGGAAAGTGGGGTATGTAACTTCATTACCTGCATGTCTACATATGGTTGGGAGTCGACTGGAAACTTCCAGATGAAAGTCGTGATGTCCCATCCAGGTACTCATTAGGACAGACGAAAACAAGTGTGTACGCGTGTACGTATACATGTGTAATGTACAGCCAGATGTTGGATACTAGTACCGAGCGGTGTTGTGCTGATGCATTGTTTATACAGAATATTTGATGCTCTTTCAAGTTTTTTTTTTTTTGTGATGTGCTTCCATTTCCTTTTTTATGTATTTGTGTTTACAAGGACTCATGTTGTGAAGTGTGGGAGGAAAAAGTTAACTCCATCGGGTTTTTCCTTCTGTCGACCAAGAAGATCAACAGATCCAATGAGTTCCACACTCCTTTATCACAAAAGCAGTGTTTAGTTGGGGAAATTGTGTAAATGAGACCACTTGAAAGACATAGGCATGGATTGGAGGTTAAGATTAAAATGGTTTGTAAGGAAATATGATAAGTGGGAATGTACTGGTTTGATCTGGCTCAGAACAGGGATAGTGGCCCCTTATGGGCATGGTAATGATTATTTGGGTTCCATAAAATGTGGGGAATTGTTTGACTAGCTGTGGATTTATTAACTCTTCAAGAGTGACTCTATTTCATGTAGCTGGTTTATCACTAAAACCTGGGTCTGGCAAATTTATATTCTAACAACTTCTGTTTCTGTAATTGGCTTCTGTAAACATTTTTCACATACTGAATTTCAAGTTACTTCTTGCTGACAGGTTTCTTAATCAAAAAGTTGATATTCACATCCAAAGAGTGGTAAAGAGTGAAAATTAAGAAGTCACTTATTGTGCAATCTGCTGTGTCGTTTTCCTTGTTTATATGTTAGAGCCAAATAATTTCTTCTTCATTCTGTTCTCACATACTCTAAATATCTGATGTTCTTAATTTTCCTACCCATTTGAAAACTGGGTAAAATACAAAACTTACCATATTTTGATCTTCGAATTTTCGTATATGATACACTGTTAAAATGGATTCTGAACCAAAAGGTAGCAATCTTTATCCAGATTTGTTCTTACTTTTGTTTTGTCACAAATACTGAACTAATGCCACCTTTGGGAAGATACAATGCAGATGCATTGGGGCCATGATTTCATTCCTTGATGGGGTTGCTTGCACTTTAACCTTGCTGGCCTCTGACCCTACTTGAACCACCAAGTTCAAGTGGGGTGTATGAAAGATGGTTGCCCATTACGAGACAATTTTGGTCAGGTTAGAGAGAGCCCAGTGATAACAAGCAGTTGGTTGAACATATTTTTCAATTCCTGAACCTCTGATGGGTTCACCACACATCCCTCATCTTTAAGCATGTCATACCTTACAACCTACACCATGAGCTATGTGGTTAAGCACCACTGAAGGCATAAGAGCCAACAGCAGTTGTTACCACAAGTGAGAAGTCATACTTTCTTGCAAAACTGCTGTTGTTAATTGCTGGCTTTCCTGTCATCTGCTGAAATTTCTCATACATACAAACATACATATATATATATATATATATATACACACACACACACACACACACATATCTAATATGGATCCACTAGTGTGTCATAAAGACAGCAGGATGTGGATCAAGTCATGAATACACGTGTACAAATTTACAATGTAAAATACTACAAATATTTTACAAAAAACAGCATCAATTCTTATCTTTACACAAAAAAAAAATTCATGTACAGAGTAAAAGAAGTGTATATGTAGGTATTTTCCGAAGGCTGCTTTATATTTTGTCTTGTCATTCTTGAGGATTGTCAAACTAGGTGGTAAACTGTTGTCACCTTTCATAGATCTCAGGAACCTGATGGTTTAAGTAGGGTCAGTGGTGAGTACCTTGTATGAGAGTTGAAACCTATCATGCAGCAACATTGCTGTGCACCTGTATTATGAACGATTGAAGGCATATTTATTCAACAAGTTGTAAAACAAAGGGCTCTGCCACTGCGAGACTGAAGAGCATAGAACACAATTTTTGAGTCTACTTGATATTGAGCCATCACGTATAAATGAAGATGTGAATCCATTTGCAGAAATACGGTAGTATTCAACTGAGAAAAATAATGCTTCAGGCAGAAGCTGTAACCATGAATGACATGTTTTGTTGTGGATATTTTTTTCTGTATGATGATTCTGAGGTATGACTTGTGAAGTATATGTGCTAACTGCAGGAGTGTTAATTTTGAGGTGTGATTTGTGAACTGTATGCGCCAACTGACTCGACTCTTCAATTTTCAGGTTAATTTGTTGAGTATACATGCCCACTGAGCATATTAATTCATTCAGAGATGTGACATATGGATTGTGGGTGCCCACTGCACCTACTTATAAGTTTTGTGTTGTGACTTGTTGAGTATGAGGTGTGAGGTGTGAACCAATGTTTCCAGACTGAGAGTGTAACAGTTTTAGGCTTACTTTAGTTTTGGGTCAGTATTGTTCCCTGTATACGTTCCGTATTAGGCCCATTGCCTCCCCCCCCCCCTACTATGGGAAGCATCTCGGGAACTCCTGTCTGGTGATGCTGTCCAGCATTGCATTGCCTGCGATTCAGCTTGAGTCTCAATGCTAACCTTACATCTTTGTTCCTTTAACTGGATTTTCATCTTTGGGAACATGAAGAAGTCACAGAGAAGTTCCTGTCATTCATGGCCTGATATTGCTAATCTTTGCACATAGGAAGTTGATTTTGTTTCAGTTTGTCATTAAGTAGACAAGGCACAAATTTTGTAGCAGTCCATCTCATGTTTAAATTTTTGGTTAAAAGGCACTGGCAAGTTGTGTATGATATGCCTAAAATGTTACAAACCTTTTGAATCCTACACAGTCTGTTCACATGGACTACCTGATGCACTTTCTCCACATTTTCATCACTCTAACTTGACAAAGGTGACCTGAAGTTTCAAAATCTTCAACCAAATATTTGCTGCTTTTGAAACTTGAATACCATCCAAAGTTTTATATTATTCTTGTGGCATCATCATGAAAGGTATTTTTTAAACACTGCCTAAGCCTCAGAAGCTGTATTCTCAAGGTTAAAGCAGAACTTGACACAAATTCTGTGCTTCTTAAGGCTTTCACTGGGCTATGATTGTGGAATACACCAACACTTAAGTGTCATTTGCACAAAAGTACAATTTTCTGTTACAGCAACACTCAGTGCACTAAATCACAATAAATCCACATACTGGTAGTGCTCCATGTGGCCAGTCAGGCAAGTTTGGCTTGAACCTCATGTATGTGCCCACTGAGCTGGCTGATTAGTTTTGGGGTGTGACTTGTGGAGTATATGTGACTGTCCAACTCTACTCTGGAGTGGGCATCATAGTTTCTTTTCCCACAAATAAAAATTAACAGAGAATGGAGCTGACCACTAACCTCCATTTTGTGCTGCTGGCAATTGTGCATGGAGCTCTGCTTCCATTGCTCGGTGCTTGGACACAGTTAAATTTATTTTATTTTGAGTAGACTGGTATTTGTAATACACTGCATACCTTCTACATATTTTCATTTAGTGTTTTGAATCTGAATATAGTTGAATTACCAACTTTTGGGGAGTATATAGACAGATGTTGATTGAGTGAGACTAACGTACATTGCTAGAGTTAATATGAACAAGATTTGTTTTTGTTAATAAAGGTAGTGTTAGATTGTGTAAAAGTACTATTTGTTAATACGTATAACACACCGGGATGTCAAATGTCAAAGATGGAGATTCGTTGAAAGGACACAGTGGCTTGAACACTGCTGCGCCCTTATTTACATCTTGCACCATAACACCAAAGGACTGATGTACATATGTTTATGCCCTGTCCATGTTCATTTAACAGTGATATCTCTGGGAGATCTTATTCCATCACAGAATGTTGGTGGATGTGTCCATATTTTCCATTCTTTGTACTCATTATTTTGTGATATCTATATATTATCACAGTCTTCTGCAATGTTGTCTACATTAGCAATTTTAATTCTAGACAATGAACAATTCTGGGGGAAATTTAAAGATATCTGTCAGAAAAATATAAGCTTCATTGTGTTTCCACTGCTTCAAATTTCATTAAGGAAGTTCAGGTTTTCCACTTAGTTTTTTCGTGTTTCTGGGACTAATGATTATGAATGTTTCACAGTTACCACTGTGCCTGGTACATGGCAAAAAGTAGAGAATATATAATCTCAGATGACATATGTAACAGCCAGTTACTGTTTTGCATAATTATAATCTTCATCAGAGAAAAGAAAAACTATTACCTTCTGGTCAGGGTCAGTTGGAACAGGTCCAGTTTTCCAGATAAAGTACTTTAATTTACTTTACTTTAAGCTACTTAAAACGAACGTTGGAGTGAACATATCCTGATCCAGGTAAATTGTATGAAATGAATATACGAACTGTAATTGTAACAGCGTTACAACATGTTGAAGAAAATGTTTTTAGTATGAGTTGCAATTGCAACTTCAAATGATATGCCAGATTATAGCATGATTACAGTTTATTTTATGTAATATAAATTATTTTTGGCATAATGAAATTCAAGCTATCTTCTAGACAGACTGCAACTCAATTCTAAAAAAAACAATTGAAACCTGTGACTCAGGGAGGCCAGCACTACACACATTATGAGACACAGGAAATTAATATATATGGAGTTTTTAAACCAGAATTCTCCATTTTGTAAGTGATTTACAATAAAAATATATATTTATTATGGTGCAAAATTAATATGTGAAAGTATATTATATACAGAATTAATTTCAGTCCTATTAAAGAGAACTTTTGAAATAGCTGAACCGGTCATTTGCTAAATAATGTTTTCTACTGGAGAGTGGTGGATTCCATATATATTTTTCTTTCTTTTTACATTAGTTTGGCACAACTAAAGCAACATTACCCATTAAGCTACAGCTCAGATGACAATTAAGGCTATGTAACAATGATATTAGTTTAACATCAACAGTAAGGGGCACTTGTATGAGGGTATGTCAGACAAGGCAGACATTGTTTCAGGCAAATTTTTTTCAATATTCAATTTTTCTCTTGCTTGGGAGCTTAAATGTTGCAAAAATAATCAGAGCAAAGAAGATTCTTGAGAATAAAATAGTCCACTATGACTAGGCCATTGGGAAATCTTACCTGGAAAGTACATATAAAAATACAAAGAACTTTATAAAATAAATGTACTGGTAATATACGTCTTTCGCTTCTAATACACCCTGTACTCTGTTGAACCCTCAAGCGGGTGCACCAAATGATTTTACATGAGCAGGTGCATGGCGCAGTCAGTGTACCACTTAGTTTTCTTTTCTTATAATCACTAGAGTGACTTGTGTTAGTATTTTTAATTAAATACAATTGCTTGGTGCATAATGAAACTGTTGAATAGTAAAAGTGTGTGTATATAAACAAACATTTTACAAAACAAAACAAGATTAAACTGCTTTCAGGTTGAGTCATCAGTTTCACATTTCTCAAAATGGGTAGTTATGAATTATTCTTGCAAACTGAATTGGACCATTTCATGGCAATTTCAAGTTGTTTGCATGCCTACATATGACACATGAACCACATTACCTTCAAGTTGTTTGTTGTCTTCCGTGGTTCAACTTCATACTCGAAGACAAGAGCTTTGGGTCCAGTCAGGTAAACATTCATCAGTGGACTTGGGGTAGCCTGGTTTGCAAAGCGGTGATACTTGCAGTGTTTATCAGGGACAAGAGAAGTGTCTGTGGCCATCTTTTACATGAGCCACTGAATACTTGTCAGCACTGCCTATGGCCATATTATAGTCCACAATTAGATTTAGTTCTGTTTTGTCTTCATAATGGAGCACACAGTGACGCAGTTGGTTGAGGCACTGTACTACAAACTGAAAGGTTGGAGGTTCAGTTCCCAGTGTTTTCATTGTAATTTTTCATTGACATAATCTTCTGGCCACACTAAGGTCCTGGGATCAACTCAGCCTCTAACAGAAATGAGTACCAGAAGTATTTCCTGTGGGGTAAAGGTGACTGGTGCGTAGGATTTACAACCTACCACTTTCATGGGCTGATAGTCTTGAAATCTGGGAGCCTCAACCTCCTGGAACCGTCAGGACCTGTGCAGGGATCACTTAAATTTTTTATGTCTTTACCAAAACAGACTTCTACATAACCCGCAGTCATATAGCTTATTTGTTGTTGGGACATGCAATGAGAAGGTATTGTCTGCTTGAAATCCAGACCATGAGGTTCTCACTGTTTGAATTTTTGTTCCAAAAGTTGTGGATGTATCTGTCACTTATTTCTTCTCATAGTTGTTAAGCATGTACTTTTAATTTTGAGGAAGTATGTAGTAAATGGGTGACTATTTTTCAGTCTTTTGTAGTGAGATATCTGTTGCAACTCTCTGTGTCATTGATCAATGTCCTTATGATGCCAGTTACCAAAATGGGCACTTATGCTCCTCTCTGTGTAAACCACCATGACTGCTTGCTTATTGATTTACTTACTCACTTACTTCTTGGTTCTGTGGTCCTATAAGAACTTTGGCTTTTTGTAGAACAGATGCCCGTCATTTTCCTGATATTTGTAAGGAATATTCCGGCAGCGCAAAGTGCCAAGGTTTTCACTCCATATTTAGAGGGCATCGGTGTATATAGGATGAAAACACAACAGCGTCAAAGTGGTTATATTTTAATATAACTTGTGACAAAATCATATGGCAGCTGGTTTTACAATTTGTTGTAAGCGATTTCAGTTTAGTTCATAAGGCTGCAAGAGGTGTAAAAATATTTTATAGGTCATATACATGCTTCGAATTCCAACCCCTCTTCCATCAGTATTGAAAAGTTAAAGAATAATTTTATTATTTCATTTCATCTTCAAGAGAGGACAAGCAAGGAATCCCAGGCAAAGCTGTTGACTCATTTGTTGTAGCTTCATTTGGGTGTGTGTGTCTTTGTGAAGCAGAACACTGAGCCCTTTATCATGAACATACATGTACATGTAGTTCAAATCATGTACCAAGTAACAGATGAAATACATTAATTTCATCTGTAATTCTCTTGCAAATGCTGGCAGTTCAGGCACAAATTGTTGACATTCTTATCGTGTTTTGCCTTTCGCCACGTTCTGCTTGGAGTCAGTCTTGATTACTACAGAAGGTGTCGTCTGTGGGATGTTACATCATGTAGGCTGACACATATTTGGTAAATTGTTGCCAGACTATGTGTTACATTCCAGAAGGCTGTATTTTTCACCATTGCAAGAGTCTCCAAGTTTACATAATCATTAGGTTTGATGATATTTCTAGTCTTCCTCAGTCTGTGTGTCTCTTTCAGTGCATCTTCCTCTCATCTTCAGACAGTTCACAGAACACTTGCAAAGTGACCTTGTATATGGAAAATTATTGTTTCTAAAGTGAAACTCTGAATTTCACTCTTCGTTAGTGCATCAAACAACATATTAAACTGCAGAAAGTAGAAATCTCCTTACAGGACCATACAGAGTTTGCGATCTCGGAATACCTTGTGAGTTTTGAGAAACTACTGCTTACTGTAATGCAGCTTTCATTAAACAATCATGCTCTTTAAAAGTAAAAGGCTTACTGAATGCATACTAGAAAGGACTCTGATGCCCATCAAGCAGAGGATGTAACATTTCTCAAACTAGTGATTACTTCTGGTGCACTCTGCACCACCTTGCCCGCTCAAGGGATAATACAAATTGTATGGGATACAAAATATAATCTTATGTTGAAGCTATAAAGATGGGTACATGTCAAGGTGCCTGTCTATATCAGCTAGGTTTGAGATGTGTCTGTTGATTAACTTAGGTACAGATATGGGAGACAGTTGTCTATGGGCATTATCTGTTCAACATTAATTGTAACACAGCAGAAAGATGCTAGGAGGCACCTTGACAGCAGCAGTAGAATACTGAACACAGCCATTGATTGTACTTTCTACACATGAACACATATGTCAGAACTAATCATGTCCTGTGATAAGGTGAGAGTTAGAACCATAAATATACAGTTGACATAATAGCCAGATGTTTGTGACTGTCCAGAGAGCACAGTGCAATGCCATCACTGTTAGTGTAATCTTCATTTGGCTGCTTGATCATTACTTGTATTACAATGCTGATTGTTGAACAGACTGTACATTTGAAATTTTTTCTGAAATATATTTGTTCATACAGAAACTAACAATATTATTCTTACATTTTGTGAGCACTTGTGAGAGGGAGAGGACTCCTCCCATATGTGTGTTAAATGCTGATCAGGTTTTGCACTTGTGCTGCCTGCATATCACATAAGCATCCAGCAAATGTGTGGGTGCCAAGTTGCTTGTGATTCCCATCATGAAGTCTGTTCTGTCTTCACTTATTTACCTTAGGTTTGTGTGATGTGTAGCAAAAGTGTAACTATAGCTTTTGTAGCACGCTATGCTCCATCACCACATTGTGAGATGCCGATATTGAGCCACATCCTTGGGCTGTATATAACAGCTTTAACATATGGTGCAGCTAAACCTAGAAAGCCAAGGTTACCTGCTAATTTCCATTATTTTATCTTGACTGCTCAGTATGCAAATCAGCTGACTGGCAAATAAATCTTACAGATAACAGGAACACTGCATAAATATATGTGACAAATAATGGTGTTCTATTTGGCTGATGTGTATTCTGCAGAGGGAGCTGTGTTGGAGATAATCTACTACCATATCAAGAATTCTTGATAGTAGCAGCCCTTGCTTCAGAAAAGTGTGAGGATCTAAAATGCACTGGGCTGATGTTTACACATATGTTTGCAGGTCTGCATGTTGTACAGTGGACTGCTTCCTTCATGAGGATTGTAGGCTGACCACCAGTACTGTAGTGAAAGTACTGACCAGCATGAGAATGTTAAATGGGAAAGCAAATTTAGCTACTTCAAGATACTGAAGGATGCAGGTGACACAGAAATATTTCTTCTTCAATCATTTGATGTCCAATCATGGAAGGGAATGTAACAGAGCAAATTGGCATCTACATTCCAAAACACTTAACAGGTATGTTCATGCACATTAAACACATTAAAACATTTAGGCCATATACAGTTTTTTTTTGATAAAAATTGTGGATGGCTTTAAAAAACTTGTCCTTCATGCTTCACCAATAAATCCCCCCACCCCTTAAAAAAAGTAAAGTATATACACTACAAACTTACAAGTGCTTTGAGTTTCTGGCTCTGGAATCATACTGTGTGCATTTCTTACATGGTCACTTGTTACATTTCTTGTGTTTAAGGCAGGTGTTGGTCACTTTATTTGTGATGTTTGTACAGTGTCTGTACCCTTTGCAAGATGAAGACATTTTGATTTTTCAGCTTGTTGATTCAGATAAATTTTTTATTTCCCTGTACCACAGATATGTTGCAATTTCTTCGTTTAGGAAAAAGGATAATTTCATTCAGTACAGAAATGACCAACTAACAGCTCAAAGAAATACTGCAGCATTCTTCAAACAAACACCATTCGGACTATATTGATTTTTAAAGCAGCATTTATTTATGAATTTTGTACACTGTATAATAAGCGGGACTGCCTCATTAAAGGGTTAGCACATTGCAGTTTCGTTTATTTGCAGAAGAATTATGTGGCAACCCTCATGCAGCATGTTGTGTTTGTGTCATTTATTTGTGGATGCATTTGCATAATAATACAGTAGAGGCTGCATCTGCCTGCTTGGCTTACTCAGTAGCTACCTAGGTATTGTAGGACATGGAATTTACTTCAACTACACTCACAGTTTTTGGTACTTATTCTTGCTTTCAGGTTCTGAATATGTCTGGAAAGGGTACTGCACATTCTGATGAAGAGCCTAGGAATATGAAGAAAGGAAAGTAATGTCTCTGTTAGAGACAGTGGAGGTGTTCAGTAAGTTGGACAGAGCAGTGAGCATTGCTGCAGCCAGACAATGTTATATAAACAAACTGACAGATCATTTAATCAAGAGAAATGAAGGCAAGGTCAGGGGAATCACTAAAGTAAGCACTTCAATAAGGGCAAATACTTCTTGGACAATTTGTTGTGACCCCTTGCTCAAAGAAATTGAAAGGGTCTTTTGTGAATAGTTGAAAGGTGAGGCACAGGCAGGGGTGTCTTGGTAAATCTGGGGTGAGGAGAAGAAACTTTTCATGCCTGTAAATTTTGAGAAGGCAATTAGCCCACACATCTTGAACAGAATAAGAAACTCAGCATCTTCTGATTATGTTGCTGGCACTATGTACACAAAGCATTTCAAGAAGATGATCACTAACGTTGATGAGACAGGCATGTTGTGGAAAAACACTCAAACACGTAACACTCACATCCAAGAATGAAAATACTTCTAAAGTTTTAAACTCTCACAGGCCCATATCACTTGTCTGTTTGTTGTAATGCTTTGGGGGACTGTGTGGAATAATCCTATGCTATCATACCACTGCTAAAGTCCTTGGCCCTAAAGGGGAAGTAAAGAAGAGGCATAATAAGAAGGTTTCAGTGATGAAGCGGTATTGTTGGATTGGTTTAACAATTGCTTTGTTCTTGAGGTTGAATGGTGTTTCAAGTCCAAGAATCTAGCATACAAGGTTTTCTTTGTCCTGCATAATGCCCTAGAGCATCTGCAGGATCTTCTCACCCATCAACATATCCAAGTTGAGTATGTGCCTGATAAAACTACTTCACTGTCAGCCAGAGAATTATGTGAGATTCAGGTGCTATTGCATTTGCCATAACTTTGGTGGTGTCTTGGATGCAGTCGGGCAGGAAACCTTTGTTAGTGTCAGTGAATGCAGAAAGTTGTAAGCATAGAGGACAGCATGTAAATATGAAGGAATCCATGGATGAACTGAAATCCATGATTCTGATTGGCTTCTGGGGATTTCCCAGACAACAGGATGAAATAAGGAACACCCTCATATTGACCCAGGAAGTTCAGGAAAAGGATTTCAAGATTTGAAGAATGCTAATGTGTAGAACTTTTTTGGCTGTTATCCTGCTAAGATAACTCAGGAAGTCACTGAACAACTCACAGCACTCAGTTAACGAGAAGATGAGATTTTGATGCTATTTTGGAAAGGTCTCAGCTGACTACTTATGTGTTAGGAAACTCCAGATATCTAGTGATATAGTCAGTCATTTCTTTGATGTGGAACATTGCATGAATGGTGCCTGAAATTTAAGCACAAGATAGAATCTGTAATGGCACCATGTTGGAAGTTCGTAAGGACATGCCGAAGAAGACAAAGCAGCAGAAGATCACCTCTCTGTTTACTAGTCTTCTTTCTTTCCCGTCATCTTGCACTGTACTTTCTTTGATCACTGTAAGAATGTTCAGCCAGTTACAGTGGCATCATTTTAATAAATTTCAGCACAAATGTTTTCAAGTTTATTAATCATTAACTTACATATTATCCCATTTCATGTCTGTAATGATTCTAACTCTTTTTTCCCCATAAGGCCTTAACTTCACACCTAGCACTTTTATATTGTTTATTCTGTGCATTATGCCATAGTGAAAAATCTATGTAACAGCAACAAATGCACTATTTTGTAATTTCTACATGCCGTCTTTTACATAGCTCCTACATGTTTCAGCATTATTATCTCGTCATCTTCAGGGAGCTGACAGTAAAATGTCTTGCAAACATACAGCAATAACATAGTTCACAATAAGCATACATATGTTGTGGTATCAATAGTGCAGAATTTTACAGGTTTTTTGTTAAAATGATATACATAAATGTAATATAATGTTGGTGAAACATTAATTAGTATAGTATAGTCTGTTTGTTAAAATGGTCAAAATTTATACATGTCTATTCATTCCTTGTTTGCAAACATCTGTTGTTCCTTGATCCATATTGGATCCCATGATGTGTGTTGTGTGGCACTTGGTGGGTGACTCCCTGAAGATTGTGAGATAATAATGCTGAAACACGGAGCTATGTAAAAGATTGTACATATAAATTATAGAATAGTGCATTTGTTGGTGTTCCGTAAGTTTGTTCATGGGATTCTTCATGAATATCACCCTGACACAAAGAACAGTGGCTTGCTTTAGTGAATTTGATTAAGCTTGTCTTCCTGCTTTGGTTCATATGTTGTTTAATCAGTGGCCAGAATTAGAATCGTGTCACAATGAGGAAAACAATGGTGCTGCTCCAATTTCCTACAAATGCTTGTGGAAATGGCTGCTTTTTGAAGGATATTACATCAGCATAAGCAAATGGTAAAGATAACTCAGTGCATTGTACTATGTGTGTCCTCTGCCTTGACTGCTAGCTGTTTTGCTACCCTTTTCTTCAAAAATGGAAATACAGAATATCAGAACACTGGAAATAGACTTCTCTGGTAAATATAAAATTATACTACTGGAAGTAACAAACTGCTTTTTCTGTCAGACTATGTCACCTCACTGTACGCATCCTTCAATTAAAAATGAACCATAATACACCATGCCACCTAGACATTCATATTCAGGTGGTTCCAGACAGAAATATCAGCCCATATGTCGCCTATCCTAACTGAGATTTTTCATAGCTTTCATCAGATCATCAAGGGAACTTCCAGGATATACCTCAAATTAGGCCACAGTTGCTTCCTTCTACATCCTTTCCACTTTATGTATTTTTCACTATTCATCCAATTATTTTATGCTATATGGTCTGAGCAACTGAGGATACCATTAAATAAACCATAAATAAACTTGTTATGTATCATACAGTAAATATTCAGAAAGTATGCAAAATCTTAATACAAATCAGAATTACTTGATGGCATGTTTTCTCAGAACACTCCAACAATGCCTTTAGGCTGGCACTTGAGATAGTAAACAATGCTTGCCATTTGTTTTGGGTCTCTTGCAACTTTCTGGGGCACAGTGTTCCCCTGAATTTGTGGTAACCTTCTACCAGATTATGCAGCATCACATTTTAAGATTATTAGGATATGTATACTGTTAGATCTTTCAGTTACATGACAGTCACACAAAGCATGGGCCTTCCAATTTCATATTGTATATACATATCTGTATAAAGTTTGGTGTTACAGATTGTGTTCACTTGTCTGCAACATCTGCAGAATATATACTTTGCGGTTTTCACAGTGCTGAAGATACACATTATGGTCTTTTGTGTTTTGACATTATGTAGTTTGATCACATGTTTGTTAAAAAGTACCAACATGGTAAGAAATCAGTATTTAACAAGACTGAACAAAACATAATCAAAGGACTGGGTCTTACTTGATGATAATTTTCTCATTTCTGTTGAACATGACGTGCATGTACACACACTGAAGCAATAAAATATTCAGAGTTTATTTCATACTGACATAAGCCTGTGGTTACTTGGTGCACAGAATCTCAAGTTCTTCAAGTATGGTGATATGTTTCCTTTGTCTCCCCTCTCACAGCAGTACATTATGCTGTGCTGACTGTCATGAGCAGTAGAATCCACATCCCTTAGAAGTGGGACTGATCTCTTGTTGCTGAGGTGGCAGAGGCCAGGACGATCAAATAGACCATAATTTGAGATGTTAGTGATAATAAATTCAAAGTGAAGCCTGGAACTTTATGAAGAAACAGAAATTTATTTAAAGTTCAGTGTTGAAGACTGAGTTAAAATGTTGAAAGTAAAGCAATGATAGATATCCTAAAAGAATACGAGATATGAAAATGAAGAGATCAAGTAGGAAAGGATGTGACATGGAACACTGGTCAGCAAGAAGAAGTGTACTTAATTGGCATTTACAGTCTTATGCACATGTATGACTGCATGAAATAAGATTGCACTTTCTTGGTTAATTAATCGTAAAATGCAGACTTTGTACTATATTTTGTCTTATGTTACACAGTAAAATAAATGTTCCTAGCAGGAAAGAAGAGTAACTGACATGTTTCTGTTGAAGAAACCTATGGAATGCTTCAAGCTGAACCATGCGAATGATACTGGTCATCTGCCTGGACAAAGCCAGGCCAGTGGTTGGTGTCTTGTTTTAGAACCCTGAACTAATTCATACTTAGTGCAGTTGTTGTCAGCATTTGGGATATGCCTGTATTGATTGAAGTTGTTAATGGTTTTCTTCAGTCCATACATACACTTGCCAGATGTAGAAAACTGTGGTACTTATACTTTCTATTCATAATGTGTTAGATGTGAAACTCAGCTCAGAGACCAGAGGGTGAGGTTTTCATGGTTTAACTCGGTTCCTCCCAGTAAATACTAAACGTCATGGTGTAATAGTTTATCACTTCTGCATATACACAAGGCCTGAAGCACAAACCCTGGCCCAGAGATCAACTGTTTTAACTGAGGGGTTATAGTTTCCCTCATTCCCTCCATTTTATATGGGAATACACTCTGTAAATCAGGCCATAACTCATTTCCCACACAGTTTCCAATTCATCAGTCACTTTTCATTTGATGCTATATGACCTATGTACATAGCTGATGATGTATTGTTCAATGATGCAAGAATCCATCCTCCATGTATATTATGGATGGAAACTTAATATAAATCATGACTACATTCATTCCAACACATTACATGACACTATGTGCCACTTCTGTATCTTATGCAACCACATATTTTCCCATCCTGGCTGTTTGTGTTCATATGTACAGAGACTCACGATGTTGCTGGAGTCTGAGTGAATATGCATACTGCTGTTGTAGGTACTGGTGTCGGTTGTTGACAGGTTGTTTAGTGATGCTGGCCATTGCGCAGCCGATTGCAAACTCCAGAGCACGGCACAAGGTCTGGAAGCAGAACCACGGCCAGGGACGCAGTCCTTTAATGTCGTCTTGTAATGGGTGTGAGGAGCCTCCTCTCTGTGGACAGCAGGAGAAATAATATTAAAGTGCAGATGTTCAGAGGTCCTGGCATTTATGTCCTCCTTGAGCTGGTAACACATATTTCCACCCCAGTGAGATATTTAGCAAAGTAATATCTGACTGACTCCATAGAACAGAATGCTTCTTTGGCAGCTGACAGTTAATGAGCTATATAAGAATTTCCTTGCCACTGTGGACCTGAAGTTTTCATTACCATGTTCAAATGAGCCATTTAAATCTAGTCCACATACAATGCTAACTCTTGGAGCTGTATTTAAAATTATCTCCTGACTGATGGTTTTGTAGTTTACTCACAGGAGGCATGCCAGTTGAGTAGCTGACAGGTGCCATGAGCCCATATGGCCCACATAGCCTGCCCATGTCAGCCACACACAGCATGAGGCCAAGTAGAGCAGTGATGTATGTTGCACTGAGAACCTTCTGCACTTGACTCTTCCTGCTGGTAGGCGCAGACTGGTTCGGCAGTGCTGCCCTGTTCACATATGCTATGTGGTTAAGGATGGAGTGCAAGGTCAATTCTCCAGCCTGAAATCATCCAGCATAATTGTGCAGTAAGTATGAATTTTGTGCATACTTAGGAACACATGATTGTACCACTCACTGAGGCATTCATTTCAGTTGACTGTGATTTAAAATATAAACTATAAAGTGATTTTGTTTTTAGTTTGTGTAAACATTATACAAAATATTCATTGTGGAAGAGATAAAAAGATTGGAGCATAGCATTAGAATAGATGTTCATAAAATATAAAGCAAGAATGGAAATGGTTCAAGATTTTGCCCCATGGTCAGCTTTTGTGTGAGGCACACTGAACCATCAGGTTCTACATCCAGAGAGTTAGTTAAGCCCTTGAAGCATAAAATTTATCTAAATGATGTTTAAAAATTCAGTTCCTTTACATAAAAGTATTGTGTGGCCAGTAGGGTCTGCAACAAGATAATGCTATTTGGAAAAATAGTCATTATTCACTGTGAGGATCATATGAAGCACACAAATACACTCTTTGAGGAAATGCAGAGTTCTCTCTTTAAAGTAGATAGTACTTATGATAATTGTGGTGTTTTAAAAAGACTAGATGTTTTCATGGATCAAGGTTATCCTTCAGCATGCCATGCCATGTTTTTTCATATTTTTCATGTCTTTTGTAAAGTCATGTACTGATTTTATCCATTATGAGCTCTTGCGGAGAAAAGTGATAAAGCCTGATGCAAGCTTTTTATGTAGCAAGGTCCAGCGTGACACGTGAAGATGGAAATAGATCCAGTTTCACAAATATTCTGTTTGCAGTACTAAATATTTGATGAAGTACATATATCCAGTAATATTAAATGTCATGTACCATCATTAGAACCCCTTATAATTGAAATATGCATCCATTTTGTACATTTTTTTGCAGAGAGTTCTTTGTGCTATGTGACATCTGCTGCATACTTATCTAAGAAATTATCAACCTGTGACTTTTTGGTGAAACTTTCCAACAAACTATCAACTTGTTTGACTTGCTCTGTGCACCTGTCTAAAATTACCAACTTCTGTGATGTCTTCTGCATATCCATTTAACAAGTCATCAACCTCTATGACAAATTTCAAGCAACAGGAAATTTAAAAGGAGACTGTGTTTTATGTTTGTCATGTGCAGCCACAAGAAGACCGATCTGCTGTTATAGCCCACAAGATAGGAGTCACACTCTTCATTGTAATGAAAACCTCAGATCTCATCATGGAACAGTTCTGAATAACACTTGATAATTTTCGGTTTGTGCTCTTCTGGATGGTTACGAATTTAGTCTTGTAGGTGGATCCCAGTATTTTGGAGGAATATGCTGCTTCCATCCTCAGAGTCGGAGTTACTGCTATGAAAATTTGGAGACTTATATGTGATGGTAATGATTTCCATGACATTCAAGAAGGTACTCACCTTTATCCCATCAGGCTGTTCATTCTGGCGAGGCAGTAAACTTGTTTCTGCGGTCACCTCATCCTCTGACTGTTCACTACAATTCGCTGCCTGCTGTTTGGAGTGACGCTGTTCCTTGCTGCATGATGCAGTGGTCTGCTGTCCACTCAGACCCTTCTTGCGAGAAACACTTCCTGCTCCACTCACAGGCACACTGGCTGGTGGTGTGGGCAGTTCTTCTGTGTGACACAAGTGGGTTCAGTAGCTGTTAGCTTCTTAAATGTTAACATAGCATGACAGGCTGAATGAGCAGAATTTCAGGCGATATTTCAGGTGTTTATGGTACCTGTCTGTTGCATTATAAAGTAATGCAAATGCCTGATAATGAGTTGATAGCCTGCCCAGTGAATTCTTCAAATCTTATATGTACAAAATTTTTTCAGAAAGTTGTCACTTTGTGTGTGAAGCCTTCCTTTATAATCTTGTGATGGCAGTGTGATGATTAGGCATAGTTTAGTACAGTTTGCATTTTCAATTCAGTCCTAACTTGTTCTGTTTTAAAGTAAAGACAATTATTTGATTTAAAGAAAATGTGCATCAGTGATAGTTCAAATTTTGTTAACAGAACAGCACCATATTTTATGTGAATTTGTTCTTCACCCGAGAAACAGAATTAAATTTTCTCATCATGAGAGTCTGGCATGTTATGAAATGTTACTTGAAGATCTGAAAGCAATCAAATTTTGGGCTGGACTGGATTTGACTGAGAATAAGGATGGTGGGGTTATGTAAATATGGAAATAAACCTTCAGGTTTCATAAGAGGTAGGGTATCTTTTAGTCATCTTCTGCATAAGGAATGTGCTCCATGGAGTTAGTTATAACCCACTTTTTTTAGTATTCACAGCTGTTTTTCTCTGTATATTGTCAGTAAATATGTACCTTGCTGCATGACACGGATCTCATCCTCAGCAATATCTCCCAGATTGCTGCACTCACTAACAATCCGGCTGCAACTGCTACCTCTCCTCATGAGCTCAGTCCCAAGCTGATGGCTCAGGTTGGAGCTGCTGCTTTCTCCCGTTTGACTACACCCACTGTCTCTCCTGCTGTTGAATTCACCACCAGCCCGGCGAACAAGGTCATTGCCCAGAAAGAGGCCAGTAGTCTCCACATTGTGTGACTGACCTGGCAACACACAACAATTTTAAATTATACTCATTGTTAGTCATAGAGTTTTTAATTTATAGTATATAATTTTCAATACAATATGGAGAACTATTTGAGCAGTTGATTATTATTCAACAGGTCAAGACATTTCCTCCTCATTACCATGTTCACTAAAGCTCACCATATGGTGCATTCTGACCCACTACAATGCAGTGGCTACAGTGAACTCTGCTACCCACTTAACAAAATTTATTTCCCTCACATACTTAGACCAAGGCTATAAATGTGCTTTCCACCACACAACTCCCTATTAACTGGCCTGTAGCATGTGGCAACCCATTGTTTGTAATCTTTCTTTACAGCCATTCCAATATTAACCATTAAGCCCTGGCCTCTGCACAGTATATGGACTTTAAAATCTCACATTTCGCCAGCCTCTGTGCGCCATACTGCATTAGTGCATTTCAGGATAATTTCAATTTAAAATTTCTCCACTCTGGGTAGCACAAGGGCCATTCAAAAATCATAAGCACATAAGTTTTCAACCACATAAGGTTATTTATAGAAGAGCACTACATGTCAGTCAAATTTGTGCACAGTATTCACTTCTTTGCAAAATCCATATCCCTAACAAGAAATTTTATCCTTGCACATTGTCAAAATTGCATGTCTTTATCAGCCATTTTCTCACACTCAAATATGAACATTTGACAGGGGCAGGTGACATAATATTCATTCTGACATGAGAAGATAGATGGACCTAGTTGTCATACATCATGTCTTGCAACATTGCCTAGCATTTGTATGTAATTCCTTGATTATCATGACAGTAGGATGTGTTTATTTGGCATTTATGCCAACTAAATACATCATACTGTTCATTGATGAGTTAACCTCCCAGTTACTAGATTCTGGGGCAGGCTTATTCCATGAGGTGTTCAATCCACAAGTACTTAATATGCCATATTGCCTCATCCATGCTACATGTCCTGCCTATTTTACCACAGACTAACTCCATGGAACAGAGTCATTTCTGAGAAGCTAATACTTGCCCCTGTAGTCAAGAAATTCTCTGCTTTTTATAGAACCTAATGGTTCATTACTGTGTTATATTCCGGCACTGAACCAAATTCTGAGACAGATCAATTAGTGCCACACCCGCATAATGTTTTCATTTCATTTATTATACATCCAAATTTTACATATGTGACCTTGGACTTGTCCAAGTCTATATTACAATGTATATACAAAGTGTCAAACTGTAACAATCATGAAGTAGTTATCTATATAGTGTGATAAAACAATGATTACCATACACAGTCCAACACAACACAATATCATGGTGTGATATATTAATGTCAATCTGAAGAAGCCGATAAAATTACCTGACAAACTAACTTTACTCAAAACTGTAAAAACTCATCAACTGAATAAAAGGAATGGCTCAGTAGTAAGGATTTAATTCCTTTGTTAAAGAGTTGAAAGTCATCCTTTTTTTTAAAACTGTCTGGAATTTTATTATAGAGTTTGATCCCCATATTAACCACACTTTTCTGAAATAAAACTGTATTACAGAATTCCACATGAAAGTTCAGTTTACTTCTTGTGTTGTGACCATTAATTGATTGGTTTTGTTTCAGATTTCTCTTACACCTTTTTATGTAACATAACACTTCTAAAATATAACTGATAATCCTTAGAAATTTGCCTACAGGACTTGAACTTTTTTGCACCTTTGATTAATTGAATTGCCCCTTTTTTTTTTTACTTTAAATGCTGTTTTACTTCCATTATCCTCTCCCCAAAATATAATCCTTATCTCATATGTGATTGAAACTATGCAAAATAAGACCCAAACTAATATTATCCTTCTAATTATGCCTCAGACTCCCAAGTGACTTCTTCCATTCAGTTTCTCTGACCAAGATGTTTTATGTGTTTCTGATTTCTCTAATGCATGCTGCATGCTTTGTAGATCTCATCCTCCTTCATTTGATCACCAAATAATATACAATAAAGAGTACACTATGCAGCACTCTTTTCTAATCACCTCAACAGTGTTTGGTTACAGAGTGGCATGAAGACATTTCGGTGGGTTAAAATGGTTGTCCTTTACGTAACATTTTAAGATATGACAAATGAAATTTCTGAAATCTTCCCAGGTAATTAGCTTTATCAGTGTTTGGTTAATAACCACCTTCCTGAAGACTGCTTTGATTCCAAATGTTGGTTTTTAGCCTAAGTTTAATATGGCTGATCACCCAAGAAGATCAAGAAGATTTCATTAATATCCATATGTCTATGTGGAAGCCTGTCCATCTGGCTAGTGCTCTGAAATCTGTGATGGTGGCCATTTTATATGAAATATGTGGTCCATTTTAACAAGAATTACAAAAAGCTACTGTGCAAGAACAGGAAACACAGTGACTGCATTTTATTCTAGAGGTGTTGAAGCAAAAATGCCCCAGTTTTAAATAAAGGTGGCATATTCATTAACATGATAAGTGAATGTGAGTAACAACTCTTGGAAACTATTTAGATTTTAGGAAATCATAATAAGCCATGACATACCTAGACCATACTCAACCTCACTTCCTCTTCTGCTCACTTCACTGCCTCGTCGACTCATCTCGCTACCTCTCCTGCTGACTTCACTGCCTCTCCTACTACCTGCCAGGTTCCCAACCTCACTTCCCCTGCGACTTGCTAGACTGGAGCGTCGACTGCCTGGAGACACCACAATACTTGGTGTAGGTGTGGGTGGACGCACCTGAACAATGGGTAAAATTCTCCTCCGTGGATCGGGACTACCAGGACGAACTGAGGCCCGTGTTAGAGGCTCTGGATTGTTGCTGGAGCCATCTACATCAGAAATGAGGGAGGCTGCTGGTCTCTCTGTAGGGAACAAGAAGGGGATATCATAAAATAATGACAGACATGTAAGTTTCGCTAACAACATTTTATACAACACTCCAGAGGAATCTGGGAAAAACATGTTGAAATAATGTGTTCTGAGTCAAAAAAAGTGATAAAACGTCACCAATGAGCAAGTTTTCTAGGAGGACTTTGAAAGCATACTTTATATTATCACTTGTAACATCCATAACTGAGGTTGTTAGACATTGGCTTCTCACTGCATAGCCTCAAGTTGAAACACAGGTGACTTCATGTGAGATTCTTGCAGATTAAGTACCACTGGAGCAGACTTATGTGTAACTTCCCTCGTGTTTTCTCTACTCTTGGTCATTCTACTAATGCTGGACTTGGAGCGTGCTTGTACAGACTTGTTGACCCTACTAATGGTAAGAATGGTGTTAGTATATAAAGATCCAATAGACCATACCCTGTTGCTGATTTGTTTCCATTGGCAGGCTGTTTGAGTCACTACCAAAACTGAATGTTTGATCATTTTCATCAGTGATATGGATTTTGGGTGTGAGAAGTGTAGGAACTAGAGCTGCTGCCACAGAGCTTGCCAGGTTGTTGTATGGAGCTAGGAGAGCGAGTTGCATGATGCCTGCAGAAAGAGAAACCAATGCAGCTGTCATTACTTGCAGTTTTATTCCATACTGATCTTTTTTTTATTTATTGCATACATGAATCTGTTGTTGACAGACCTAATTAATGATACTGGTATTAACATAAATTATTCTCCCTTGCAGTTTATTAAACATTAACAGTATCAAAACAGTCTTTGAAGAAAAGTTATAGACTAATGAGATATATCTGGTGTTACGTACGGATTTTTATATGACTGGTAAATTCTGAGATTTAAAAAATATTTGATTTCAGATCCACATAGAGGAGTTATGTTGCACTGATAAGAAGCAATTTTAAATCTCCTTTACATTTTGTTGTTGTTGTGGAATTTCAACACCAAATTTTACCATAATCTGTTAAATTCTGTTTTAGCCACATTCATAAACTGTAAGAAGTGATGGTTAGCTTTGTCATGTCTGTCTGTCTGTTCACATGAAACAACTCAGCTCCCATTGGACAGATTTTCATGAAATTTGACATTTGAGGATTTTTTCAAATATAAGTCAAGAAAATTCAAGTTTCATTAAAGTCTGACAAGAATAGTGGGTAATTTACATGAAGACGTTGAGGCACGTGGTGGTGCAGTTGTTTGAGGCACTGTTCTACAAGCCAGAATGCCGTGGGTTCGATTCCCGTTGGTGTCATTGGAATTTTTCATTGACATAATCCTTCTGGCCGCACAATGGACCTGGGGTCAACTCAGCCCTCTGACAGAAATGAGTACCAGGAATATTTCCTGGGGGAGTAAGGTGGCCATTGTGAACGGCTGAAAACAACCACCACCTTCATGTGCCAATTGTCTCAAAATCCAGTAACCTCAACCTCCTGAACCCTCTGAGCCTGTAGTAGCCCTGTACAGGGGTTGCTTTACATTTACACGAAGACATATGTACATTTATGATAATATCTCGCTGCATTATTCTTGGAATGGAAATGTTTCAGACAAAAGTTTTATAGAAAATCAAAACAGGCATTTTATGTTCCATAACTTTTCCCCAAATATCGTTCCATTTATGAGATAATGTGGGAAAATATTGTATAGCCAAAACAGACAAATGATGACAATATAACACGGTACATATGCTTTGCATACTGGATAATTAAGGCTACAGGCACACACTCAGAATATGTAATACTTCTTGCTTCCCATGGCAACAGTGGTTACGTGAACGCACCACAAGGTTATGTTATACGTAAACTGCCTCTCTTGTCATAACATTCAGAGCTTTCATGCAAAGATCCAACAAAAGCACATTAAGTTCTGTACCCTTCCGCTGATGATCAGGAGGTTCTTGTTGAAGGAGTTCACTAGGCATATTACGGAGCAGTCCCATCACCTGGTACCCTCCATACAGGAACGTGCAGCAAAGGAAGATGCCCCAGCAGAGAAAAACAATTTGCACCACATACTTGACAAGCTGTGGACAGAAAAATATCAGCATGGGAAACCAAGATGAAGGTGGATCATGGGAGAAATATGAAGATGTTAGCTACCTTATGATTGAGTCTATTGATGAACTTTTGAATTATTTTCCTAAATATGTGAATTATTATTTACACTGCAAAAAGTGCCTTATGGGTTGGACTCAGACCGATTTCAAGTTGCATCTCTGCATAACAGGTTATTCTTCATTAACCCTTTGGACCTTCCCCCTCCCCCCCATAAAGTTCTGTTGGACAGGGTTAACTTTGAATTTTGTAAGCTTCTATTATATCATTAATATTGCAGTAAATATTCAATAGCATGCAACTAACAAGAAACCTGTCATGGACAAAATGTGTGGTGAATTTAGCAAAGCAAGTCACTTTCTTTAGAATTAATATCCTACAGATGAAACCTAAAATTATAATTTTTTTAAAAAAAAATAATGAAGGTATAGTGTGTATTTTTCTCATGTTTATTGTAAAAATTACTAGCTCTGAACAGTTATCACAGTCTACTGATCCACTCGGTGTTATTATAAAAAGCCACCACACTTTAGACTGCAGACTTGCAAACTTCAAATACTGGACTAGTTTCATGGGCGTGCATATTTGTGAGATGTGTGGGAGACAGAGAGAGACAGAGAGTATGATCCAGTAAACAATAAAGCTGCTAAAGCTTCTGCATCACCATCGTTAAATCTGGGAAAATGAAGCAAAAACTCAACTTGCTGGCCACAGTACAGTGTGGTACTGTCAGACACATGTGATACAATACACCCCTCCTACACATTTTTATACATTTAATAAATGCTGGTAGACTGAACGTCTGCCTACGGAACATTCAGCTCATGCCATCAGCACTTAGCTTAAGGAGACCATGCATTCAAAGATGTGTCAAAATTTGAAGTGCCCTTCTGCGTATCTGTCTTTGTGATACATCAATTTCAATAGAGGCAGACTATCTCCACAAGGTTAATGTGTGCATTTTATGAGGTAGAATTATGGACCTCATCAATGCACTACTGCAGAACAGACGGGAAAACAACACATTGAGAGGATGTGCTGTAACAGGTTATCAAGATGATAACGCCTCAAAATATGCAAAGAAGGCAGACAGGAATATGTAATTTGTTTTTACTTGTATTACTGTCACTAATGAAGCTGTGGTAAATGACATGAAAAGCTAACAAATTATTTTAGATGGCAATCCACCAGATTCAAATTGTTTTTTAAGATTTGGAGTTCTCACTTCTACTTTGAAGATGAAGGTGACAGATAACCTAGTGACTAAACTACATAGCATCACATTCCAGAAGATCATCATTTTATTTTTTCAACTTATTTTGTTTGATTTTTGAGGCAGTTAAACACACCCTTTGGACTTGGACATAATTTTACAAATACAGTATTAAGCTGATTTTGTGGTCGTACTTCACAAAGTACTGGAACATTGGAAGTTACATTAGCAGTGAAGATTGAAATTATGCTGTCAAATATGCAAGAAATTGAATATTCTGTCTTTCTTCCTTCCCTCTGACTTCTAATTTTTGTCACAGTCTTAATATTTCCAGATTCATATAAGATTATACACTGATGTGTTGAGCACCATCACTATATGTTGCACTTAAAACAAAGACATGTAATTCAATCTAAGTTGCTTCTGGTATACAGCTATCAGAATATTGCAGCACAGGGGATGGCACACATACACACACATACACACAAAACCAGTTTGGAAGTGACAAAAGTCATATGAGTTGGGTTTGATTTTATTGTCCGGACACCAATTTGTCTGCTTCTGATGACACTGGACCCTGAGAACACAGTCTGTATTGTAAAATACAACTTAGACTGGATTTGCTCATCATATGATGCAGACTGTGACAGTTTCCAAAACACAGAAATCCATTCCACGATGTTAGAACTGTATATGAAAAATGTCAGACTGGGCCTGGGTCTGATGCAGAAGTTAAAGTGGTTAATTGGTTAAGTTATATTATAATTGTGTGTATAAGAAAGGTGCTCCTCTACCATTATCAGATTTTATTTTCACGGTAAGCTCAGTACATTCTACTCACCATCAGCTGATCTTGGAAACCAATAGCTATGTCTGCTCCAATAATGAAGCTGAAGTGGGCCGTGATGATCAGTGAGAGGCAGGACTTGCGTCGCAACTTCTCTGGACCCAAGTTCAGCTGCATCCAATTGTAATGTACATGGTTCATAAATTGCTACAAAACTGCATTGCATCACTTGCAGCCAAATTATTTCAATTTAATGTCTTACATACACAACTGGTGGGCCAGGTAGCTCAGTCGGTATAGTGACTGACTATGGGCTGGAAGGTCTGGGATCGAATCCCGGTGGGGACGAGATTTTCCGCTCATCCAGACCGGCATTAGGTCCCACCCAGCCTCCTGTACAATGGGTACTGGGTCATTCCCGGGGGTAGAGGAGGCCGGGGCATGAGGCTGACCCCCCCCCCCCAACTAGAATGCCGAGGTCCTAGAAAGAATAGAGCTATACCTCTACTCACCCTATGGGCCTTCGTGGCCTGTTCTTATCTCTCTGTATAACACAATTATTCTACACCAAATGTCGTGGAATACCCTGAGTGATTTTTCAGAATAATATGCTAACCTTGAGTAAATGGTCAGTCTCTTGTTCAAGTGCTGTGTAATTTTGCCCTAAAAAATAACTTAACTTCCTTTTTGTGACCTGCCTAGTTCCAGGTCAGGGATGACGCCCCCAACCTACAGACTGAGGATGTGATAGTTAATTTGACATTTTAAAGAAAAACAGTAGTTTGGATATGCTATTATAAGAATAATAGTGGCTTGGACACATTGCAGGAAGAATAGTGTTTTGAAATGACAGGAATTAATAGTGGTTTTGATATGTTGCAAGAAGAATAGTGGTTTTGAAATTTTACAAGAACAATAGGGGTTTCGAAATTTTACAAGAAGAATAATAGTTTTGACATGTTATAAGAACGGGCATAAAATAGAATAGGTTTATGTAACATTTGAGGTTCACACAGTGGTGTTGCTGAAGAGACAAGTCTTCTGGAATGTTACACAGTGTTAAGTTTGAAAAAGATGAAAATCTTATGTTCAGATTTTCAAAATATTTTGAATAGGTCATTTCTGTAGGTTATTGAATGTGCACAAGCTGAGGATGTTAGGCAGACTGAAATATATACAACTGAACCTAATGCCTATGAACCCAGATTGCTGTTGAAAAGTTGGAAAGTATAAATTGCCATGTAGCAATCAAATCATGGCAGAAATGATCCAGCCTGGAAGTCCTGGCATCCTTACACCAAAATATTTTATTTTGAACAAACCAGAAGGTTTTTCCATAGCAGTGAAGGGAATCTATTATTTGTAACAGAATGGATTTTGCTGTACACACCTGAATACACCTGGGTGATATTCTGTTGCTTTTTAAAATCACAGAATTAGAATGGAGCCATAATTGAAAAGGACTAGATGCATATGATTTGTAGTGAAAGTGATGGTGAATTTGTTGAAAGGACGAATTTTTCAAGTTTAACAAGAATATTACTATTTTGAAAGTTGAACTAAATTTAGTGGATATAATTAATTGTCAAGAGAATCCACGAATCCACAATACATTAGTGTAAGTTTTTTTTTTCTTTTTTTTATCATGGTGCAACAGCCCCAGTGGGCCAAGGCCTCCTCATTATTGAGGATTTATGAGCACACTTAATTAGACACACCACACTCGGTAGGACTCCACTGGATGAGTTATCAGCCTGACACAGACACCTCTACCTGACAACATACAACACTCACAAGAGACAAACATTCATGACCCCTGCTGGATTTGAATCCACAGCGAGCAGCCGCAGACCCACGCCTTAAACCACACAGCCACTGGTATCGGCATGTGGGTTTATTGCTGGTTAAGAATTAGCTTTATGCAAGAACTGTACCTTCATCTGACTTATTCTCTGTCATACCAATTAATGCATGTCTGCCTTCTGAGGAGATGTGGGCAGTAGCAGCAAAACAAAATTAAATAGTACTTATTTATGAGAAGGAAGATAAAAATAGATGGTAGCAATTATGAAGTAATTTCATTCCTATCATATTCACATAATTTTTTTGATGAAAAATATCATGTATGGGAAGACAGAGAACTCTTGCTCTATGATGACACACTTTGGTTGAAATGTGACAGGATGACAAAGTATTTGTTACTGAGTTCTTAAATTCCTTCTGCCCTCTGGCAGAGCTGGAAGAATTATGAGAATGTTTGTGGCAACAAGTGTCCTTTTGTTTTAGGCAGGACACAAGCACATGGTCATGCATCTCTGGGCCTTGAATGTATGTGATCGGACTTGTTACTACGTCAGAATTAATAGGAGCATAAAACATCAAAGTGTAATAACTAATATGACATATATATATATATATAAGTAAAACATATCAATACACATATTAACACCTAACACATATATGTATTACATAGTATTACATAGAAATGTCAGCATAGTGATTTGTCACTTTTTGTACCATGAGCAAGTGTCTCATACAAATGTCTGACTATTGCATGGGGGTTTGTTTCTTTAGCTTGGCCACACTGAAACATTACAAGAGTGTGCTTAGTTACTTTGTGATAGTATTTGCACATCCAAATTTAGTAAAACTAAAACTTTTACTCACAATCTTGTCACTTCACTCAGCTGTTGTACCTAAGACACCTAGTCACCCGTGGGCTACTGGGGAAATCCTTCAGCAGGATGAAAATGTCAGTACTGGCTCTGTTAGGGATGGCCCAACAGAATTTTTTATTGATGATTATAATGTTACTAAACCGAAGTTCTCATATATTACAGTTGTATACAAAATGTACTTGTGAAATGACATTCTTATCATATTTCTTGCAGTGTTCCTGCTGTGTATTAGCCACTGATTTTGTTTCAGATGGACCATTAGTGTCAGTTTGGTACCCACCATGTACTTGCCAACACGAGACCAAGGAGACACTATGTAGATGGTGGCTCCATGCGAGAGGTCACACAGTTTGCGCCGACTGAGCTGGCGGGACTGGAGAAAGAACACCAAGCAACGTTGACACAACATTGTTACAATACGGACTGCACGCACCACACATTAAGAGAAACATGAAGATGGCAAGCATCAGTTGGGCATACAGACATCTCATGAGCAAACATCACATTGCACCACACCTGATCAATAGAAATGTTTACTGCAAACCTACGTGTATTGTAGATCTCAGTCCCCAGCAGCCGGAGCCCACCTGAACATATATTACCACTGCTGGATACCAAGCCCCAATTTTCTTGCCCATGGAGAGTCACTTTAATGATTCAGATGTCTTCATTGAACTTCTAGCTACAAAATAAAGTTTATACTAATATGGTACAGACCGAGATTAGCCATTTTATAATGCAATATGTTTTTCAATTGATTCATCTGCTGTTCATGGTGTGGCACAATGGAAATGATGAGTATGTACATTAAGTAGAAACTCACATACAATGAGACCATACTGCATGCAGACATGGATTTGCATGCTGTCAAAGTGCAGGGAATGCAAGCATGTCACATTGTAAGCTACGTATCCAGTGTTCAACGCAATTTTCATTCCTCAAAGTGTCACTGAAGCAGTAATGCAGTTTTATCATATGCATAGAAATGTAACTTTCCTGTCAGCTTTCTGTCTGTTTCCTGCTTTGTAGCACAGACCTAATAGATTATAAGACATTATGAAACTTACTTCATACCTGCCAATATATTCAGTAACATAGGTTGTTAAAAATTGTACAAGTTAGTGAGTACAAATTTTGTATGTGATTTGCATCCTTCTTTAAAGTTTAGTTGCTATATGCTGTGATACTGGCAAGGAAAGCAATCATATCTGACAGGCACTTCTTACTCTTCATATACAAGCAAACATAAGCCATGTCACTATTTTCCTGCTACATAGATATAGTGTGGCTAACCTGTAGTAATACATTGAGAATTGTACTTTATCTCTAGTAGAATAATATTTCCACTGGATGATGTTACCTGAGTTAACTGCAGGAAGGCCAGTTGGATGAGGCAGAATGCGGATGTGATGCATGGCAAACCAACATCCCACAATACAGATCCCAACACCTTTGGCATAGCCTACCAGGTAGAAAATATTTCTATGATTCTTGCTTCTAATCTGAGTGTTTGACTGTTTGACATCCTCATTTTTTTAGGTACCCAAAATAGTGTAATTTCAGATTAATGGTGACTAATATTTTTGAAGGCATAACATACACTGTCGTGTAATGAAATCTGCAATATTGGTGAAATATTTTACATGATGACATTTAGGGTAAGACATCCATTCCATTACACATACTAGAATATGGCTGTCATGCTGGAAGAAAAGCCCCTCAGAATGAAGAGATACATTATCACAGGTACATTTCTCACCATTTTACCTTCATACATCATGATTTTGCAGCATAATACAAATAAATTAGTATTGCTGTATCTTTAATGTTCATGCCAGAATAATTTACAGTTTGAAACAGTGTTTCTCAAAGGTCATGATAAAAAAAAATTGCTGTTTGAAATTGGAATTACACATGACTCCAGTATGCACTACACAGTACACATGATTTCCATCTGTAAATTTCAGTGTGCTTTTGCCATCTATTGATAAATCCTTTAAACCAGTTTACTACATATAAATCATAAGACAACAGGACATTTACCACTTACTAACCACAAAATAGAGGTTATACCAGCAAAAAAAAAAAAAAAAGGGGGGGGAAGCTGACAAGGAAAACTTATATTACATCTTTCTTTCTAATCAAGGTGAGACTAAAAATACGTTTTTTTTTATTTTTT
>Ga0131853_10002448_pt1 | contig 33118 bp, 28 predicted proteins | sample TergutLab28metaG_FD_92764 | JGI IMG/M metagenome (GOLD analysis project Ga0131853, IMG submission 92764) | Labiotermes labralis P1 segment gut microbial communities from Petit-Saut dam, French Guiana - Lab288 P1 (version 2) (version 2) | ecosystem: Host-associated > Arthropoda: Insects >... | reverse complement strand
TTACTTATGAAGTTTCTCGTTCTCTAGCTGCTTGTGAGGGGGCTGTTTTAGTCGTGGATGCTGCTCAAGGGATTGATGCGCAGACTTTGGCGAATGTTTATTTAGCACTAGATAACGATTTGGAGATTTTGCCTTTGATTAATAAGATTGATTTGCCAAGTGCAGATCCTGAACGGGTAAAACAAGAAGTTGAGGATGTGATTGGCTTGCCAGCTGACGAGGCGGTTTTAGCGTCGGCAAAGGCTGGGATTGGAATTGAAGAAATTTTGGAGCAGATCGTTGAGAAGGTGCCAGCGCCAGAGGGCGATCCGGAAGCGCCATTGCAGGCATTGATTTTTGATTCGCTTTATGATCAGTATCGTGGTATTATTGTGTCAGTACGGGTGATGAATGGGGTTGTTCGTAAAGGCGATAAAATCAAGATGATGGCAACAGATGCGGTTTATGAAGTTAATGAAGTTGGTGTTTACACGCCGCATGAAACGCAGGTTGATTTTTTAGCACCGGGAGATGTTGGGTTTATTAGTGCAGCGATTAAAGACGTGAAGACAGTTAATGTAGGGGATACGATTACAACAGCGGCAAAGCCGGCATTAGAACCATTGCCTGGGTATCGTAAAATGAATCCGATGGTTTTTTGCGGACTATACCCGATTGATGCAGCGCAGTATAATGATTTAAAAGATGCGTTAGATAGGCTAGTTTTAAATGATTCGGCGCTGCAATTTGAACCAGAAACATCGCAGGCTTTAGGATTCGGATTCAGGACAGGATTTCTTGGTTTACTTCATATGGATGTTATTCAGGAGCGTATCGAGCGCGAGTTTAATCTTGACTTGATTGCCACAGCGCCATCGGTTATTTATCACGCGCATTTGACAGATGGGCAAGTGGTGACTGTTGATAACCCAGCTGATATGCCTGATGCGCAAAAGTTGGCTAAAATTGAGGAGCCGTACGTTAAAGCGAGTATTATGACGCCAAATGATTATGTTGGTGCGGTAATGGAATTATGTCAGCGAAAGCGTGGGATTTTTACTTCAATGGATTATCTGGATGAGACACGTATCCATATCATTTATCACATTCCATTAGGAGAGATTGTTTACGACTTTTTTGATCAGTTGAAATCGACTACCAAGGGGTATGCATCGTTTGATTATGAGCTGTCTGATTACCAAGAATCTCGTCTTGTTAAAATGGATATCTTGCTCAACGGAGAAGTTGTTGATGCGTTAAGTGTTATTGTTCACAGAGATTTTGCTTTTAATCGTGGGAAAGCGATCTGTGAAAAATTGAAAGAAATCATCCCGAGGCAGCAGTTTGAAGTCCCAATTCAAGCAGCACTTGGCGGGAAAATTATTGCTAGGACAACAATTAAAGCGTTGCGTAAGAATGTACTTGCGAAGTGTTATGGTGGGGATATTTCTCGTAAGAAGAAGCTTTTGCAGAAACAAAAAGAGGGTAAGAAGCGCATGAAATCTGTTGGGTCTGTTGAAATTCCACAAGAGGCGTTTATGTCTGTGTTGAGTATGGATGATTAGAAGGGTGTGTTTTTGCTGCACGACCTTTAGAAATGTTGAAAAGCTCTGAAATCTTTGCTACGGCGTACTGTGTTGCGAGTATGTCTTACGAAGATTTTAAGAGCTTTTTTTGTTTTTTATGAATGGTAAGCTAGGAGGGTATTTTTAGAAGGTGGAAGAATTTGTGCTGAGAATGCAGATAGAAAAGTATTGAATTGTTCACACACTAAGAACTTTCGTTGATATCGGATTTTAACTGCTCTAATGCTTGATAAGTTAATCCCGTGATTGATGAAACGGTCTCGATATCAAATCCTTGCAACAAACTGGCTCGTGCTATTTCAAGATTTCTTTGTTTGATCCCCTGCTCAATACCCTGTTCCACTTCCTGTTCCACTCTCTTTTTAATCATTTCTTCTGCCTCTCGTATTACTTTCGTCTGGAAAAAATGATCCTCTGCTAATCGCTTTTGTTCACCACGCTCAATTAAATCAGCTAACCTGCGTTCTTCTTTTGTCATTGCAGTTACATTGGACACAAAAACCGCCTCCTGAATATAGTCTGGTGCTTCCTTTGGTGCTGTACCTGTTCTGAAGTACTCGATCCACAATTGTAAATTTTTTGGTAATTTAGAGATATCTTTTCTAAGTTCAATATAAATCTCAAGCCCCAAATTTCGATTGCGCTTATACAAGTTAAACCGCGCATCATGAGGTCGAAGAAAGCGAATTGGCGTTTCATCATCAAAATGATTTTCATCTAAAATCACCACCGCGATAACAGGTTGCAAACTCGTGTACTTTGGTTCTTTCGTAATAGGATCTTTAGCATAATATTGAGCAAACTTTTGTCCAACATTATAAACGACACGTTCCTCTATATAACTTTGATCTCTTTTTTGCATCTCCAACATAAACCTAACACCAGCCTCATCAACACAAGCATAATCAACTTCTGTAACTAATAAGCTTTTGTCGCGCTCTGATATGAGTTGGTTGATTTCTTGAAAATTGTAAGGTGTTTCGATTCTAATTTCACTGATTTGTAATAATGCTAACGGGTCATAAGCTGCTAAATCTTGTAAGAAGCCTTTGCTGATATTCATAAATTGTGGGGATGCAAAAAGACGCTTGAAGTTTAAATCGTTCGTTGGAAGATATACTTGATTTTGTTCGACAGTTTTATTATACATTTTACCGCACCTCTTGTAAAGTATTTTTTTGTTTTTTTGCGAAAATTTTCTCATTTCCGGTAAGTCCGCATTTTTATCCCCCTACTAATCATATACGCGAAAAATTTAAAAATCCTTTGTGAAAAACAAAAGAAAGCGCCCGTCATTTTGAAAATTCAGCATTTTAGGTCAAATCATGTAATGAATAAGTGGCAATTGAGAGCATTCAGTTATAGAAGATTCGTTGGCTATCTTTTTTTGGAATAGAGGCTTTATATTTTTTGTCAGCAACGTTTTCATAACTGGTTTTCTATGTCGTGTTAGCTTTGAAGATTGTTTTTAGTCATAATCTTTGGTTTTGAGTGCAAAAAAAAAGTTTATGCGATTTTTTAATCATTCGTGACGGAAATGTTTTTTTCAGGTAGACTGTGATAAAATGAATGCTGTATGCAAACGGTTAATTGGTATGCTATTTGCAGCGATAATTAACAAAAAAGCAAAATTGGATATGGGGATTTTTGATGCCTCAGAAAGCCCTGATATTGGAATTTTTGCTTAAGCCTTGACTGTATGGGGCATCAAGCAAAATTAATTTTAATAGTTGGGGCTATTTTTGCGTAGAAAGGAGGTATTTTTTGATTTGCTTCACATGGTTTAAACAGAGATTTTAAGGGAGGTTAGTTTGAATACTATGAAGAAGATATTAAAAGTCATTCTTGTAATGGCAATTATTTTTTCAGCACTTTGGCATGCACCACTTGCACAAGCATTTAGAGGGGATTCACCTACGTATGATGCGCCAGCAGAAGTGGAGTTGACTGAAGAGGCTGATGGGGAAGATGGCTTAATTCCTGAGTTAAATGAGGAATATGAGCCTGAGATTAATCAGGGATATGATGTAGCTGATGATGAGTCGGTTTTAGATGAAACTGATGAGATTGATGATACGACTGTTCTTGAAGATGGGGATGAATTTGATGAGGGGGATTTACCTGAGGGTGCGACACGTTTCTTTATAAGTACATAAAAGCCTTGGGGGTTGTACGAAATGAGAGATTCACTTGAAAAAAGTGAAGATAACTAACAATTCGACAGTTGGAATGCGGGTCGTCATGTTGACCCAAAGCAACTGGTCTGAACTCCTACATGCGTCAAGTTATAACAGCAACTTGGAGTATGAAGCTAGGTAAAGGCGGCAGAACAAAGCCTAAGTAAGGATCGTCTTCTATGGAGCGATCGTCTTCTACGAAGTCGAGGCTTATAAGGTGATGGATATGCCGGGATGCTACAAACTATCTATGGTGAGTATGCTCCAAATGGAGCTGACAAACTTGCGAATTAAAGGGTCTAAAGTAAAATGAATTAGAAATAATTCAGCTACGAGAGTAGGGGGCATTACCGAAAAGTAAAATCCCTCGGTATGAAATTCGGGATAAGGAACAATGACCTTATATAATGCCCAGGCTTATAGTAAGCACCTAAGGATAGAAATTTATAGCTAGAATTGTTGGAACGTGGAAAGCGAGAAACACCAGCCCTTTAGTGGGTAAACGACTGTTAATAGCAATATGGGATTGCTACGGGAGTTGGATATAAGTAAGCTGCTTGCCTAGCAAGTAACGACGACATTCCTTAATTCTCGTGAGAGTAAGGGCATGACGGACGAAACTCTTGTAATGAGAGTGGACGAACAGCCCTGAGACTAATTTTTTGGATGTTCGTAGACTTAAATTGGATGACAAAAAGCGATGCCTATGGTTGGGGATGTTATTTGATCGAGATTTACATTTGCATTTGAAAGATTAGTTGGAACGCGGTATGCGGTGAAAGTCGCACGTACCGTGTGGAACCGGGGAAAAGCTGGAGGATAGATGGTTGTCAACTATAGAGATAATTATCTACTGAAAGTTTACCTATGGTTATGAGAAGATTTAGGTTTACCGGGGGATGGGGAGTTTGTGGGGATTATGCCGCTTAATATGACTCAATTTGTACATAATATTCCCCCTGAATTAACAAATTTTAGTGGTGGTGGCAATCCAATTATGGCGATAACAAATCCAATAGAATTTGTATGGCATCATGCGTTTATATACAACCTAGCTAATGGTTGGGCAGAAACTGTACATGGTTATCGTTTAGAGATGGATCCATTTATTTTAATCGGAGAGGTTGGGTTCATCACTGGTATAGGCTTTGGACAGGATATACCTACTAGTATTTCGTTTAGAGATTTGCCGGAAGCTGCGTATACTCTTACTATTGCAGTTCGTGAACAGGAGGCATTAGGAGTACCTCTGCCGGACTCTGCTTTTGGTACAGGTCAAGGCTGGATTTCGCCTCAATCGGGGACTACGCGGGTTAATATCCAAAGAACAAGTTCGTTTATTAGATTTGATGGTATCAGCGACATTTGCCCTATTAGTGATCCTCTTTGTGTTGAGGATTCATCACTCTCGCCAGACGGCTCACAATATGATAATTTTAGACCTGAAAGTGATATAGACCCAGACACAGGTCTTGATATACGTAATGATTCTGCTGATTGGACAGGCCCAGTTTCTAACCCAAGTACAATAACTGTTGGGCGTCCAGCTCATGATACTAGTGTGGGTTACACTTCAACTTGGACAATTTCAGGACCAGATATACCGAACATAACGGGTACAGGAACTACACCAATCAATCTTGCAACACACTTAGACCTCGTGGATAATGGTGTATCAATCTTTACTCCAGGTGTAGAATATGAAATTACAGTTACAATAACGGAAACTGTAGTCACTACAATAACTCCTGGTCTTGACTTTCCGAGTGCAGACATTAGAAGTACGTCTACTGCTACGTTTATTTTTGACCCACCAACGTTAGATAAAGAGGTAGCTCCTGAATTAGCGAATGTGGGTGACGTTGTTACATATACGCTAACTGTAGACAATGTGGCAAACAACCCGCTTGGACTGACATTCGCCGATTTCTTGGTGACTGATACACTAGACAGCCGTGTGACATTCATTCCTGACACAGTGATAGTAGATGGTGTGAGTGCTTGGGAGTATGATTTTGCAGCGGGAACGCTCGAAGTAGAATTAGAATATCTCCCGCCTAGGCTTATCACCATTACATTTGATGCAAGGGTACTACCTACTGCAGCAGGCGAGAGGATACCGAATACGGCTTATCTCTATGGTCCAGCAGATTCAACGGGTAATCGTGGAGAATCACTAGATGATAGCGAAGCGCATGTTGATGTTCCAGATATGGAAATTTCAAAGACGGTAAACGAAGTAGGTAGGTATACTGTTACCAACAGAGAAGATAGTCTACGATATGTCATTCGAGTAGAAAATACAAGTGAGTTCCCTGCTACTGGATTTAGGATAGTTGATGATTTAACGGCTTTAACCTCAATCCCAATTAATTCGGGTCCTTTTATAGACCTTGACTCAATTGTGTTGTATGGTATAACATATGATGAATTGGGAACTAACCCTCATGTTAGACAGGAGGCAGGGATTCAAGGTGGTGTACTTGAAGTTATTCTAGGTACAGTTGCACCAGGAGCTTCTGTATACATTGTACTCTATGTCGATTTACTGCCTGAAGCACAATTAATATTTGAAGGACAGGAATTCACGAACATGGCAGATTTGTACACGCCAAGAACCAACCAATGGGAAGAAGGCGATGATTGGGATGGCATTCATCGGGATTATGATACTGCTACAGTTATCTTATCTGATCCTGAACCAGAATTGAATATCGCAAAGTTAGTAAACGAAGCAAGTATATATGACGCTCAAGTAGGCGAAATATTAATCTATACCATTTACATAGAAAACTCAGGAACAGCAACAGCTTATGATTTCTGGATGGTTGATGATTTGTCAGAACTTATCGGCACTTATATTGATGATGTAGAACTTATTTCAGTTGTTCCTAACCTTGGTGTATTAGGAGATTATGAGCTTGTTGATGGTGTACTAACTGTTAACATCATTTCCCTTGCACCAAATGGTCATATATTGATTACTTTCGAAGCAACTGTACTTGAAGCTGCCGCAGGAACTAATTTTACTAACATAGCTATATTGGCTTCTGATTCTGATGGAGAAAACCAGCTTTATCGCATTGAGCAAGATGAAGATGGCAATCCAATTGAAGTTCCACTTCAAGATGATGCAACGGTTCGAGTACCGGATGAAGATGATGAATTGCCAACGTTAGAAAAACTAGTCAATGGCGAGCCTTCTTACATTGCTGAAGTGGGTGATGTATTAACTTATACCATTACTGTTACAAATAACAGTGACGTTAATCTTTATGATCATCTTGTTGTAGATGATATGTCTCACTTATCAAACTTCATTAGTATTGATGTAGACAGCTTATCAGTTGACAGTGAGCATCCAGCTATTTACTCATTTGATGAAACAGGCTTAATCTTGAATGTAGAAATCTCAAGAATTGACGTTGGTGATGAAGTTGTCATTACCTTTACTGCAACCGTATTAGAGGGCGCGGAAGGTTTATCATTCACAAATACTGCCCACTTATATGGTCCAGCTGATGAAGAAGGTAATCGCGGCGATTCAATCCTAGATGATACTGCTATTGTTCGAGTGCTACATCCTACATTAACAAAACAGGTGTGTGTATTAGAACCAAGATCAAATATTCGTGGATTCCTTCAAAATGCACTTGCTGAATACATTTGTGAGTTTGGAAGTGAAGTAACTAGCGAGGTTGGTGCAACATTGCGCTATCAATTAACAGTTACAAATCCAAGTGATAATGTTCTTGAGGACTTTGTTGTTTCAGATACATTAGACTTAACACTCGTTGAGTGGGCAAATAATGTACGAATCAATGGAGAGCTGACTGAGGATTATGAATTCGATCCAGAGACAGGAGAGTTCCGTATTTCTCTTGATTTGCCATCTGGGAATGTATACATTACATTCGATGTCATCATTCTAGGCTTCGATGCAGATGATGAGATTCCAAATATAGCCTTTCTACTAGGTCCTGAGGATGATGCTGGTGATCGTCCAACTATTGATGAAGATGAAGCATTAGTTGTTCCTGAGGATCCAATCGAACCAACTGATCCGACAGACCCAACGAGACCAAACTTAAGGCCGCCAAATCGACCAACCGAGCCGACTGATCCAACAGATCCGCCAACCGAACCTCCGACTGGTCCAACAGACCCGCCGGTTATTCCAACGGATCCACCAACATGCCCTGAGTGCCCAACGTGTCCGACATGTCCAGACTGTCCACCTTGCCCAACTGAACCATGTCCGACCGAGCCAACGCGTCCAACGCCACCACCTTCAACGCCGACGACTCCAAATAGGCCAAATCTGCCACAGACAGGATCAACAGGTGAAACAATGTGGATGGTAAATGGAATGGTATTACTCTTTGCTGGATTAGTCATTGCAGTCAAAAAGAAAAGGGATGTACTGTTAATAGAAAGTCAGTTTCTATTGTCCCCTACAGAATCCTTTAAAGACTCAGTCGATCCCCCAAGACGAACCTTATTGACCCGAGTAAGAGGAAAAACCAAAGCAGTGATGAGAATAAATAAACGGGAATAAAATAAGAACCTAGAGATTAGACGATTTTGAACAGTCTTCTCTTTAGGTTCTTTTTGTTGGCAATTCGCACCTTATGATTTTACACTTCTTCTAACAAGAAATCCACGATATGAACAATATCAATCCCACCTATATTACGACATCCATCCGATTTGCTGTAATGATAACTTTTTTGTAATTATCAGGTAGCGCTAGCAAATTATCCTCTTCGCGCGTGTTCCTTAAAGGCATTTGATAGGTAACTTGATAATACTCAATGACGCCTTGTTTGGTAGCGACAAAATCGACTTCTCGTTCTTGGTACTTCCCAACAGAAATCTGGTAGCCTCTACGGAGTAGCTCGATATACTCAAAAGAACAAAACTCCTCAACTGTGACACAAAGTATTTGAAAATTGAATAGCTGTCGATAATAAATCGAAGACAGTATCAGCATTTGATTGAAAACACTATTTTACTGATACTTTTAGCATCCATTCAATGTCAAAAACATCGTTTTATCAATAAAATCAAACTTTATAGCATTTTTGACCCATCATTTGAGCCAAAAAGTATCAGTATTTCGCCTAAATAGTCATTTCACTGATACTCTTGCTTCGCTGTACAAAAGACAATACGACCATTTCGCAATTAACTGAAATTATCTCACTTACAAAAAAGTTTTGCCACCTATAACAGCAAAACTTTTTTGAAATCCCGAAAATCACTTTATAAAATCATTTTTATCTGATTCATCCCTCCATAAAGTCGTAAGGCGTCTTCCCTTTCATGCCAGCTTCATCTATCCCCTCAAAAGGAATATCGTGCTCAGCGAAGTAATCCGCATGAGGGTTCAGCTCTATCACAGGACTCTCGGTCATTTCTGTAGCGGTAACACGACCTAAAAGGCGCTCTTTGAGCATGGTCTGTCTGATGGCACCAGGATTCTCGGCAGCATATTTCAACGCGTCATAATCTCCAATTAAAATGAGCGACTTTGAGGCGCGTGTGATGCCTGTATAGATGAGCTTTCGTTGCAGCATAATCCAGTAAGCGCGCGTTATCGGCATGATAACAACCGGGTATTCCGAGCCTTGAGATTTGTGGATACTCATCGCGTAGGCGTGTGTGAGTGCTAGTAGGTCTTCTTTTGCATAAGCGACTTCCAGATCGTCAAAATCTACTAATACTTCCGATTTGCTTCCTGCATCGATAACGCGTACAATTTCGCCAACATCCCCGTTCATAATGCCCTCATCCGGATTGTTAACGAGTTGTAACACTTTATCACCTTCTCGAAAAACGCGTTGACCAATCACCATCTCTTGTTTATCAGCACCTTCTGGGTTGAAAAGTTCTTGTAAAGATTGATTAATGGCATCTATTCCAAGCATTCCCCGATACATTGGAATTAAGACCTGTACCTCTTTGGCTGTATAGCCCTTGTCAACAGCACCTTTCGTCACTTGCTTAAGCAAACGTAAGATGTCTTCATTTTGGGCTGGGACAAAGAGCCGATCTGGCTTTTTCTCGATCAGATCATCTGGTAGCTGGCCGCTATTGATGGCATGAGCCAAAGTAACGACCGATGAACCCTCAGCTTGGCGGTGAATTTCAGTTAGGCGCGTCAAAGGGATCGTTTCGCTTTCGATGAAGTCTTTCAAGACTTGCCCAGGACCAACAGATGGGAGCTGGTTATCATCGCCAACTAGAATGAGTTGAGTCTCTGCTTGGAGGCTGATGAGTAATTGGTAAGCGAGGTAGGTATCGAGCATCGAAACCTCATCGATGATAACGAGGTCTGCTTCTAGTGGCTGATCTTCATTGATCCCAAAAGCACCATCACGGTCGTATTCAAGCAAACGATGCAGGGTGGATGCTTCACGACCTGTAGCTTCTTCAACACGCTTGGCAGCACGACCTGTTGGTGAAGCTAGCTTGATTGTCTTTGCCTTTTTAGCTTTTTCGTGCAGCTGATCATAGACTTTCAAAATGCCATTGACGACAGTCGTTTTCCCCGTACCAGGTCCACCAGTAATAATACTTACTGCCGACTTTAAGCTCGTCATGATGGCTTCTTCTTGCTTATCTGAGTACTCGATTTCAAGGTCTTCTCTCGCTTCGTGAAAAGCTGCGATAATTTTTTTCTCATCGACAAATTCTTCTTCTTGTAACTGCCGAACTTTTGTTGCGATTCGCGATTCGGCCTGCATTAATTGTGGCAAAAAGAGCTTATCTTCTACGACAGCTAACTGTTCATCTGCGATTAGTTTCGTGATTTCTTGCTCAACAGTCGAGGCGAGAATAGTTGTTTCTTTGTTTAGAAATTGCAAGCTAGTGTCAACGAGTTGTTGCTGACGAATATAAGTGTGACCTTCTTGGGTAATAACGCGGCTCATAACGTGAATAAGCGCTGCTCGGATGCGACGTGGATCATCCGCCAGAATGCCGATGGATTGCGCGATCTCGTCTGCCTTTAAGAAACCAATGCCATCGATATCGATAATCAGCTGATAAGGGTTGGCTTGGATGATCGATAGCGCGTTTTTTTCATAGATTTTAAGGATTTTGACGACAAATTTAGGGGAGATACCGTAGCTGTAAAGGGGGCCAAGTATGAGTTCGTCGCCTTGGCGTTCTTGTAAGGTGTTGAAGACAATTTCTTTTTGCTTGTTAGAGAGGCCTTTAATGCCATTGAGTGTATTGCGATCATTCAAAATAATGTTTACGGCATCTGCACCCAAAGCGTCAACGATCGTCTGAGCTGTTTTCTTTCCAACGCCTTTGAAGGTGTCGCTACTTAGATAGGCGACCACCGAGGACTGTGACTGGCTAACCACTTGATTGCTTTTGAAGCTAGCGACTTGAAATTGCCACCCATAGCGTTGGTGCTCGGTCCATTTGCCCGTGAAATGATACGATCGCTCCTCATCGAGCTTTGGAAAGTAGCCAGAAATTGTGACTGCGCCATAATCATCGCCATCAAAACCGTTTGGAATATCTGACTCATACACTGGCTTTGTTGCCCCATTCAAAATATCCTCATTGGCGTTATGACCCGTGAGGAGCAAGCTACAAATTGCAAAATCATTATCTGCATTACGGAAAATTTCTCGCAACACCATTCCTTCAATAAACATTTGATCCATATAAAAACCTCCTGTTATTCTGGCTGATATTCTTTTTTCAAAATAGACATGATAATGAGAGAGTTGTAATTACCTTTATATTTGTCACATTCTCTTAAAATACCCTCATGAACAAATTTGTGTTTCTTGTAAAGATTTTGAGCGCGTAAATTATAATCGACAACATCTAACCAAAGACGGTGTGCATTTTGAATTTCAAAACACCATTTTTGAATTAATGATATGATTTCATTGCCATAACCATTTCCTTTTTCAGTCACGACGATACGCCTAAGTTTAATACAATCATTCAGATCTAAAACGCCACTAACAATGATAAAGCCAACTAATTGCTGTTTGTTATTTATTGCAACCAAATGGCGCATATCGTTATCCATTAATGCTTTCTCATGTTGCTCTAATGTCCATTGGCTTACAAAATCAATATTTTCAGCAGCAGATTCAGCATTCATAACGAATGATAAATTTTGTTTTTGTGTACGAACTAACTTTATACAATCATTTTGGATTAGGACTTCCACTTACCTCACCTCAAGTTCCCTTAATAACTGCGCTTTATCTTTTTTATTTTTAATCACAACTACTTTGCAATCAGCATTTTTCTTCTCCAAGGCTGCTTCGATCTGAGGCGTTGAATTTTTCTCGAAATGCCAGACAAATTTTAAAAAATCAACATACTCACGATCAAATTTTTCTTTGAATTCAGCCGCCATATCAGACCGTGTTTCTAATCTCAGCTTTCGCTTTACACTCCGTGAAATCACCCGATAGATGCACACATGTCTAGGAATTTGAAACCAAACAATCAAATTCGCATGAGGAACTCGCACATCTAAACTCCCAGCATAGTTGCCATCAACAATGAAATCCGCATTGTTAGTCATAAAATCAAGCTGAGTTTGTCTCAAGAATTTTTTGGCTTCATCATCATAATTGGTTGTATGCCAAACCCGATCCAGATGGAGAACGGGTATTTCTAAACTTTCAGTCAATTCCCTAGTCAAAGTCGATTTTCCACTGCCGCTACAACCGATCATGATTATTTTATAATGAGTCATTTTCCTTATTCTCCTTCAGTAAAAGTCGTGCCCCTGAAAATCTAATGCACAATACAAAACGCAACATCGTGTCCAACTCAATTCACTATGAAATGTGGAGTGAATTAGGTTCATAACAACAAATTCAACCCTAATACAATCTTTTCTCCCCATCATTAAAAACTTCGCTCACAAAGCCGCCACCTAAACACACATCCCCATCATAAAACACAGCAGCTTGCCCCGGCGTAATCGCACGTGTCCGTTCAAGACACCTTACTTTCAAAGTCGCCTGATCAACCCATTCAAGCTCAACAGGCCCATCTTTCTGTCGATATCTAAACTTCGCAGTACAAGCATGAATCCCATCAAATCTATCACTTGGAATCCAATTCACATCTGTAACAATCGCCTCATTAGCATACACATAATCATGCTCAAAACCTTGCCCAACAATCAGCACATTCTCGTCAACCTTCTTCCCCATCACAAACCAAGCATCACCAGCGCCACCAATCCCCAATCCTTTGCGTTGACCGATCGTATAGTACATTAAACCAATATGCTCTCCAACTGTCTTGCCATCGAGGGTTTGCATTTGTCCAGGTTGAGCCGGCAAATAATTTTGCAAGAATTCGGTGAAGTTACGCTCGCCAATAAAACAGATGCCAGTAGAATCCTTTTTCTTAGCGGTTGCCAAATTTAACTTTGCCGCGATAACACGAACCTCGGATTTCTCTAAATGGCCTAGCGGAAACAAGGTCTGTTCTAGCTGCGTTTGCGTTAACTGTGACAAAAAATAACTCTGATCTTTGTTACGATCAATCCCGCGCAACATCTGCACTTGCTTTCCATGCTCAACCTGAGCATAATGCCCTGTCGCGATCATATCCGCCCCCAATGCTAAGGCATGGTCTAGAAAAGCCTTAAACTTGATTTCTTTGTTACACATAATATCAGGATTTGGGGTTCGCCCCGCTTTATACTCATCCAAAAAATAGGTAAAAACGCGATCCCAATACTCTTGTACAAAATCGACCCGATGGATGCGAATTCCGAGCTGCTCCGCTACTTTTACTGCATCAGCATAATCCACTTCTTGCGGGCAAATATCATGATCAATCGTTTTATTTCCTAGGAAATCATTATTTGTTGCACTATCCCAGTTGCGCATAAAAAGCCCCTCAACTTCATAGCCCGATTCCACGAGTAAATGTGCCGCTACTGAGGAGTCAACCCCGCCACTTAGTCCAATTATTACCTTTTTCTTTGCCATATCAAACGCCTCATATCCTTTGAAAAATAAATGTTTTAGGTGATGGTATGAAATTGGGTTGATGGAAAATCCCCCTATACAATTATTTTTGGAATTTAGGTTCTGCAAAAGCAGGTTCTAAATTTCAAAAATAATTCCAGCAAGCGGTAGCATTCCCAAGGGACTTGGGATTGCGCTCAGATTGAGAGCTCTAACTTAGTTGTGGTGCAACCTTTTTTCAAAAAGGTACTCCATGATTTTATCAACCCAAATTTGTACCATCACGATGTTTTAATCTCTATACTAGCTCGCCATTATTTGGTAGCTTTTTGCTCTGGAACAGGAAACCTTTTCGCATTTTTCGCCATTTTATCTCTTACCGCATCCGAAATATCAATCCCCATCTGGTTCACCAAAGACATCAAGTAAATCAGCACATCTGCCAACTCCTCTTGCAAATGCGTAAATTGCTTTTCATCGTTAGCGATCTCCCATGCCTCCTCAGGCGTCACCCATTGAAAAATTTCCATCAATTCAGCAGCCTCGATACCGATACACATCGCTAAATTTTTAGGGTCATGAAATGGTGTCCATTCTCTCTCAGCAACAAATTTTTCCACGCTTACTTTCAGGTCTTGAAGTGTTGTTTTGCTATCATTCATTTTCATACCTCTTCTCGAATTTTAATTCAGGTTAGAATCCTAAACTACACATTCCCTAATTATACCACGCTCTAACCGAAAATAAAAGCTGTTGTGACGCTTTATTCCTTTTGGAAAATTAAAAAAATAGTAGCTTTACTTAGCGTAAGAATCTACTATTTTCATCCAAGATTATTCATATTCGGCAAGTTCTTTTTCTAGCTTAGCAACTGTTCGATCCAACTTAGCTATCGCGAAACTGCTTTTGGCTGATCCAAGAAATTTAGAAGCGCCCATGAAAGCAACACCAGTAAGGACAAGCGTTGTTCCCACAGCATTCAAAGTTTTGTTTACCATTTGCGATTTCTCCTTTTAAACGTTAATATCATGTTTAATTTAACCAAATGATGTAGAATTATACCGAAATTTATCTTGAATCCTCATCTCAGACTAAAACGCCTCATATCTTCACGTGGTGAAGCACCAAACATCCGCGAATATTCTCGGCTAAATTGTGATGAACTTTCATAGCCAATCTGGTAAGCTACTTCTGTAACGCCATTAGATTCGCGCAAGAGCTCCCTTGCTTTTTGGAGCCGTAATTGCTTTTGAAATTGTAAAGGACTCATCGCGGTGACTTCTTTGAAATAGCGATGGAATGTGGATGAACTCATATTCATAACTTGTGCTAATTCATCTACTTTAAATGATTCGGTATAGTGATCCATAATATAACTGATCGCTGCACTCACTTTGTTATTTGAGCTTCCCTCTGATGCCATTGCTGCTAAAATATAACCTTGAGGTTCTTGTAGGAGTCGATAAATAATCTCTTTTGTAATCATAGGTGCCATCATATTAATATCTTGGGGTGAATCTAGCAACCTTGCTAACCTAGTTGAGGCATCTTCGAGTTCTGGTGTCAACTGATTGACGTAAACACCACGAACTGCCTCATTATTTTTAATTTTTAAAGGGATATCAGATTCTTGTATAACTTTCAAAACTTCTTGTGGCTTTAATTCTAAAATGAAAACTAAAAATGGTTTCTCTGGAGTTGCATTTTCAACAAATCCTGTAACTGGGAAATCGAAAGTTGAAATGAAATATTCACCTGGACCATGGGGCATTACCTTATCAGCAATTTGTATGATATTAAGACCTTGAAGTGTAATACAAAATGCTAATTTCTGCACACCGTACAAAGGCCCAGCTGGTTCAATTCTTTTCGAAAAAGATAATAATGGAATATCTGTTGAATTTGGACCAAAGCCTTCGGCATGCTTATCAATTAATCGTGCTAATTCTGTCATGAATATCATCTCCATTTTTGAATCGTTAGCTTAATTTTATCATGTTTGACAGGAATAGGCAAGAAATTGCTAGAATTTTGATAGCATTTCAATTGTGATTGTGGCACAATATAAGCATCCTAATTACAAAAGGATTGAAGTCAAAAATTGAAGTGAGGTTTTCAAAATGAGCAAAACGCTTGATCCAAAAAAATTATCTTTATTTATGGTGACATGGCCAATTTTTATCGAAAGACTTTTGCTAATGTTGCTGGGGAATATTGATGTATGGATGTTAAGTCAATATTCAGATGATGCTGTTGCGGCAGTTGGTGTAGCTAATCAATTAATGGGGATGTCAACGACGATCTTTGGGTTCGTATCAGCAGGTGCTGCTATTATTATCGCTCAATACATTGGTGCTAAAAAAGCCGAAGATGCCAAACGGGTTTCATTGGTGGCGCTTATTTGCATCACCATATTTGGACTCGTTATAGGTGGAGTCTTTGTCTTATTTAGATTTCCGTTATTGCGGATACTGGTTTCTGAATACTATTTGTTATCATGGGCAGGAACAATGGTCTTAATCGTTGGCGGATTCATCTTTACTCAAGCTATTCTTTTAATGTGTGGTGTTATTTTAAGAAGCCATGGTTATACAAAAGAAATGTTAATCGTAACAGTGACAATGAATATTTTTAATGCCATCGGGAATGCATTTGTTATCTTTGGATTGTTTGGCTTGCCAGTACTTGGTGTTCCTGGCGTTGCTGTTGTAACAGCTATTAGTAAAGTGATCGGTCTAGTGCTTGCGCTTTACTACTTAAACAAAAGGGTTCCTGGTATTTTCAGTTCTCTTAAGAGAGGCGTAAAATTTCCTTTCAACTATGTCAAATCAATTTTAAAAATTGGTGTACCAGCTGCAGGTGAAAGTTTGTCGTTTCAAATTTACAACTTAGTGATTCTTTCTTTAATCGGAACGATGGGAACAGTCGCGTTAACAACTAAAATATATACACGCAGCATAGGTTTCGTTATGATCATCTTAACAACTTCCATGGCGATGGGCAGTTCCATTATTATCGGTCAATTAATGGGTGCAAAAGAATATGACGAAATCTACAAAAGAGGCATGAAATATTTACGATATGGAATTATTTCCTCAACAGTTGGATCGGCATTGCTGTTCATCTTCACAGGTCCAGTTATGAGACTTTTCACTGTCAATCAAGAGATTATCGAAATGGCAAGGATCTTATTTTTGCTAGGAATTCTGCTGGAGGCGGGTCGTGCTTTTAATGTTATCTTTGTCATGGGTGCCTTACGAGCAACTGGGGATGTTAAATATCCAGTCTATGTTGGTATTATCTTTCAGTGGAGCATCGGTGTATTTTTAGGATTTATCTTTGGAGTTGTCTTTGGATGGGGACTAGTCGGCTTAATGATTGCTGCGGCACTAGATGAGTGGGTACGTGGGATTATCATGCTATTTAGATGGCGTTCGAGAAAATGGCAAAATATGGGCGTGGTTGCTAAAAGTTAGCTGAAGTATTAAATGTATGATTACAGGTTGACAGGAATAGGCAAGTTTTCGAGAGAATTTTGATAGCTTATTATTTAGAAATGTGAGATAATAGCATTACAAACGAGAAAAGAAAGGGAGTTGTTTAGTTATGAAGTACGAAAAGTTAGGTTTTACGGATATTGAGGTGTCGAAGGTTTCAGTTGGATGTATGAGTTTTGGCGAATCTGACTCATTTCACTCAGAATGGACATTGGTCTATGATGAGAGTGAAAAGCTTGTAAAACGTGCACTTGATCTTGGTATTAATTTCTTTGATACAGCAAATATTTATGCTGAGGGAACAAGTGAGCAGATTTTGGGTCGTGCGATTAAGAATAATGTTGCGCGTGATAAGGTTGTTCTTGCGAGCAAAGTATTTTTCAATGAAGGAAATCTTTCTAAGACAGCGATTTTGCGTGAGATTGATGGAACGTTAGAAAGGCTTGGAACTGATTACTTAGATTTATATATCATCCACCGATTCGATAAAAATACACCAATTGAAGAAACAATGGAAACCTTGGATTCATTAGTCAAAGCTGGGAAAGTTCGTGCATTAGGTGCTTCAGCGATGTATGGTTATCAATTCCACAATATGCAAAATGTAGCTGATGCGAATGGGTGGACAAAGTTTGCTTCGATGCAAAATCACTATAACTTGTTGTATCGTGAGGATGAACGCGATTTGATTCCAGTTTGTGACCAGTTTGGTGTATCTTTAACGCCGTATAGCCCACTAGCTGGGGGTCGACTTGCGCGTGCAGACTGGCATGCTGATACGGTACGCGCAAAGACGGATCAAACAGCTAAGATGAAGTATGACTCGACAGAAGAAGATGATAAGAAAATTGTTGCGCGTGTTAATGAATTAGCTGGGAAGTATAATGTGACGATGTCTCAGATTGCGCTCGCCTGGCAATTCGCTAAAGGGGTGACTTCACCGATTGTTGGTGCAACGAAAGCTGAGTATTTTGATGAGGCAACTGGGGCACTTGAGATTAATTTGACCAAGGAAGAAGTGACGTATTTGGAAGAATTATATGTGCCGCATAAAATTGTTGGTGCGCTTTAGTTGAGGGGAATTTAGCCAAATGCGAAAAGATGAGAAGTGTCTAGCGATAGGCACTTTTTTTGGTAGCTGCAGATTTAAACGTTGACATGAAAAGCGTTTTATTATATAATGCGCTTAATACCTTTTGCATCAAAAAGGGATGATACAAATTATTTGCAAAGTTAGGATATTGATCAAAAAAGGATGGTGTAAAGTTATGTTAAAAGTAGGTTTGGTAGGTTTAGGTAGCATGGGTAATGTTCATTTGCAAAGATATCTTAGATTAGAGGGTGAAGGGATAGCAAAAGTGGTTGCGATTTGTGATGTGGATCAGAAAAAGCATCGTGGGGTTCAAGTAGAGGGAAATATTTCAGTGGGTGAGGGTGAAATTGACTTCAGTGGCATCAAATTTTATCATGATTATGAAGAGATGATCGAAAAAGAAGCGCTTGATTATGTGGATTTGTGTTTGCCGACATTTTTACACGCCCCATATTCGATTAAAGGAATGTCTTTAGGTTTAGATGTTTTCTGTGAAAAGCCGATGGCTTTGTCTAGTGCAGAGTGTGCAGAAATGATTGCTGCAACAAAAGAATATGATAAACAATTAATGATCGGTCAGACTTTAAGATTTTTCCCTAGTTATGACTATTTAAGAGAACTAGTTGATACCAAGAAATATGGAGAAGTAACAGGTGCTTATTTTTTCAGAGGGGGAGGCACGCCGCTGTGGTCTTGGGATAACTGGTTGTTGAAAAAAGAAAAGTCAGGTGGTTGTTTGTTAGATCAGCACATTCATGATGTAGATACGATTAATTGGCTTTTCGGAAAGCCTGTTTCGGTAACTTCTAATGGGCGAAATGTTTTTCCAGAAAGTGGTTATGATATTGTTTCAACGAGATATCTTTATGAAGATGGAAAAGTGGTAACGGCTGAGGATGATTGGACCATTAACGGTGAGTTTGGTTTTGAGATGCGATTTAGAGTGAATTTTGAAAAAGGCGCATTGATTTATGAGAATGGGGAAGTAACAGAATATCCGCATGAAGGTGAGAAATTCATCCCAGATTTTAGTTCGGAAAATGGTTATTATTTAGAGTTGAAGTATTTTGCTGAACAACTTGCGAAGAAAGAATCGGTGAATGGTGTGATTCCTTTGGAGAGTGCAGCAGATACGGTGTATATTGCGGAGAAAGAAATACAGTCATGTGATTTGAATGGAGAAGTTGTGGCGTTGTAATTTTAAATGACGAGGTGAGAAGTGATGAAAAAAGGAATTAATGCGTGGTCTTTGCCATCAAATCTTAGTCTGAATGATTTATTTAAAACTGCCAAAGAAGCGGGATTTGATACGATTGAATTAAATGTGACAGAGCCAGTAACCGATTCTAAGATAACTGATGATTTGGGTTTGATAGATACTGCTATTTTGCCACTAAATGTCACAAATGAATCATTGCTTGAAATTAAAAAAGTTTCAGAGACATTTGACTTACCTGTTTCAAGTATTTCTACATCATTACATTGGACATATCCGCTTAATCATGAAGATTGCCAGATTCGTGAAAAAGGAAAAGCGATTGTTCGAAAAATGATCGAGATTTGTGCATCTTTGGGTGGAAATTGTGTATTAGTTGTGCCGGGTGTCGTGACGGAAAAAAATGACTATGAGCGTTGCTATCAATTTGCTTTAGAAACGTTTAAGGAATTGTCAGAATTTGCGAAAGCACATGATGTTGTTATTGGTGTTGAGAATGTGTGGAATAAATTTTTATTGAGTCCGTTAGAAATGCGACAGTTTATTGATGAAATTGATCATTCTCATGTGAAAGTCTATTTTGATGCAGGGAATGTTTTGCAATTCGGCTTTCCTGAGCAATGGATTAGGACATTAGCGCATCGAATTGTTAAAGTTCATATTAAAGATTTCAATCGCGGCATTGGGAACATAACAGGCTTTACCACCTTACTTAACGGCGATATGGATTGGAAAGAACTCATCATTGCATTAAAAGAAATTAACTACACAGATGAAGTTACATGTGAGCTTGGCCCTTATAAGACGAATCCGATTCAATTGGCTTTTGATACAAGTCAAGCAATGGATTTTATTTTAAATCAAGACCTTACTTAGTTAGTGAAATCATAAATAACGTAAGCGAGAAACAAAAACTGGAAATCCACTCGGAAATCCAGTTTTTGTTTCGTTAGAGCTTCATGTGCGGCATTCTAAAACTAATCACAATAAATCAGTCCGCAAACCCATGCTTTTTAAGTTTAGCGCGAACTCTAGTCATCGCATTAGAAATCTTTGTATGATCAAATCCGTATTTTTCAGCGATTTCTGAATAAGTGAACCCTTCAATAACTGCTCTCAAACACTTTTGTTCTATGTCGCCGAAAAAACTTTTTTTACCAAGCAACTTATCCAACTCTGCTCGATAATGATGCAATAACGTATCTTGTTCCTCTTCTAATACGTCAGATTTCTCCAGCACATAGTTTTCGCGCGCTTCTGCGATCACTGTCATTTCCTCAATATCCACAGCATATTCCCTTTTCATAAGTTCTTGCCGGTATAAAGAGACAAGCTTATTACGAATACAAGACAACGCATACGTATAAAAAGTGGCATTACCTTGTTTTTCATAGGTTAGTATGGCGCGATGAAATGCCAAAGAGGCAATCTGATAAAAGTCCTCAGATTCATAACTAGGTAAATAATATCTTCGAATAATTTTATCAATCAGAATCTTATAACGACCGAGTAAGTGCTCGAAAGCTTTATCATCTCCCTTTTGTACTTGTTTAATTAATATTTCATCTGGTAGGTCGAGCATCCCAACCACCTCGCATTATTTTTTAATGACAGGATTTCTTTGATTATATATCTCATACATCAAAAGTGCAGCGGCAACAGAAGCATTAAGTGATGTCATCTTTCCGACCATTGGTAAATGCACTTTGAAATCACAGCTTTCTTTTATTAAACGACTCATCCCGCGACCTTCACTGCCAATCACAACACAAACTGGCATAGTCATATCTACAATACGATAATCAACTGATTCACTTGCATCAGTGCCCACAAACCAGACACCTGCTTTCTTCAACCGCTCTACAGCACGATTCAAATTAGTGGCACAAACAACAGGAACATATTCAATGGCTCCTGCAGAAAGCCTTGCGACTGTACTGCCTAAGCCAACAGACCCATGCTTGGGAATAATAATAGCATCAACCCCAACTGCCTCAGCACTTCGCATGATCGCACCCAAATTATGAACGTCTTCTAGCCCATCTAACATCATAATGAAAGCTGGCTTTTCCTCATGCTTCATTTTCTCGAGCAATTCATCTAATTCCATATACTCATAAGGTGCAACTTCTGCTACTAGCCCTTGTAATTGCCCTGTAAGTCCATACATTTGATGACAACGTTGCTTAATCTTTTTAGCATCCATAATCTCATGTTTGATCTTCAAATCATTGATGAACTTTCGAATCTCACCTTCTTTTTTGAATACTTCATTTGTGAGCAATAACCTATAAACTGAACGCCCAGCTCGAAGTGCTTCAAGGATCGAATTTTTTCCATAAATAATTTCTTTAGACATCTCCCTCATCCTTTCTACGAATTTTAATACAATAAGCGATGACCTCATCTAGTCGCATATAGTCTTCCTTTAAATATAAAAAACCAACGAGCGCCTCGAAAGCTGTGCTTTGCCGATAAACGCTCACATCTGTATTTTTGGGTACAGAACCACTATTGACATTGCGTCCACGACGCACTACATTTAACTCCTCCTCAGATAAAAAACTTTCCTCAATTAGTTGTTGTAAAATTTTTGCCTGTGCCTTTGCTGACACATAAAAAACAGCTAATTGATGAAATTTCTTAGATTTATTAATACCTCTTCTAATTAACATTTCACGAATTTTTAAATCATAATAAGCATCGCCTACAAAGGCAAGCATGGCACCATTCATAGCTTCAATATTCATTTTTTTCAATCCTTTAACTAGCTTTATCAAATTAAAGAAGAGTAAATCTAACGCATGCAACTGAATTCCAAAGGGATTTTTCACATCATAGCAAGAAATGACAAATTTTATACGCAAGAATTAAAAGTCGAAATCGGGAATACAAACAAATGTAAGCATTAAAAAACGAATTCAGCTTTACTTGTTAAATTTACTCTGCATCAATTATACCTTACATTTTGGCAAGAAAACACTAAAAGGCAGAAAATATTAAAATTTTCCACTAAAAAGTGAAATTCGATAAAAATAACGCTTTCCAGTGCATTTAAAACACACGTTTCAGCGTTATTTGCCTGAATTTTATCTCTATCAAAAAAATCTTTCTCATAAGCCACACTTATTTTAGCATTGCAAAGCAGGTGTGACTTAAATATCAAGCCCCCCCCTGATCGTTAATACCATTCCCCAAATGTTGTAAGCCCATTCTGGCAGGGTGAAGAAATCTATCGAAAATAAGAAAACAAGAATCCCAACAATAACAATCAAAAATAGGAGTACTTTTGTAATGGTTTTAAAAATCAGCTTTGCCAAAAATGCTAAAACTAATCCAACAAATAAACCTTGCAGAACACCATTCACTGCAACAAAATTTCGAAAATGCCGATTTAACCCCCAAAGCCCTGCGACAAAGACAATGTAATAAATCAGGTTAAATGTTTTTTTCATAGTTACCACACCCCTTTTATAGAATGAGGATTTGCAACCCATCCATCTTTTGCTGATTTGCAAAAAGCGGGCTTGCTTGCTCTTCACCTTACCTTTAGTCTATGAAAAATTTTCTAAAATATCCCAACCCCTTCTATTTGTTAAGTTTTTGATCGAATAGAAGGGGTTTCCCCATCACGCTTGCTGAGCTTTCGATCAAATTCGATCGATTTCTCCCCTAAACTAATGGCTTTTTCTTAATCTGTCCAAACTGTCGTGGATATTTTGTTGGTGTATGACAAACTTTTTTAAAATAAAGATTCACACGCTGACCAACCTCATCCATATTTGTTTGTGTTGCTTTCACATACTCCAATCCTAATCTCTCAGGCCCCTTATTCGCTTCAATCAGCTCATCATAACCAGCTGGACCTTTTAAAGTGACAAACTGACCACCAACTGCAACAAGTGGGGCGCATAACTCAGCTAGTATATGAAGCCTCGCTACCGCGCGCGATGTTACCAGATCAAAAGATTCCCGATTTTCGCTAGCAAAATCCTCTGCGCGAACGTGATGCGCCTTGACATTGGTAATACCTAACTCAGTCACACAAAAATTCAGAAATTCAATTCGTTTTCCTAATGAATCAATCAACTCAAACTGTATTTCAGGATATGCAATCGCAAGCGGTATCCCTGGAAAACCAGCACCAGTTCCAACATCACAAACCGTCTTGATCTCAGCTTCATTTGAGGCTACAGCCTCGTCTGAAGCTACAGCCTCAAATGAGGCTGAGGACATATCCATTTCTAAAAACGGATCTAATGAATCATAAAAATGCTTGGCATAAACCCCGGATTCCTCAGTAATGCTTGTTAAATTGATCTTCTGATTCCACTCGACTAACAATTCAAAAAAACGATGAAATTGCTGCTTTTGGATCTCGCTTAATGCCAAACCTCTGCTTTCTAAGTGCTCATAAAATGCATATCGAGTCATAAAAAACAACATCTCCTTAAAATCAATACTATCATTTTATCACATCCAGTGCCTGTTGGCTAGAAAAATATGAAATAAACTCCCTGCAAACAGACAAGGAGTTTATCTTCTGACGATGTAAGCCAATTCGTCACGTGGGTTGCCATTATTTTTTCATGTGATTCTTTTTAGCAGCTCGTTCCAACACTTCATTACAAATGAAGACGAGAATAATAAATGCTAATCCTAAAGGAAAGAGTGCTTCATAAGAAACGAAATGCAAAATCTGGCTGGTTATAAAGAATAGAACTGCAATACCAGCCCCAAATGCGGCGAGTTCATAACCAACGATTTTAGAGATCAAGCTAGGTTTAAATCGATTTGAAGTATCACTTACTAAGGTAGGAAGTAGCGGACCTAAACCAAAGCCAGTAAGTGCCATACCGAAGACATGGCTACTAAAATATAGCACAGCAATTCCTAAAATTGAAATGACAATACCAAGCCGAATAATGGGTTGTTCTTTCAGCCATTTAGCTGCCCAGCCGAAAAACATGCGCCCAACAGTCATCGCGATGTAATAAATAGCAGAAAATATGGCGACACTCTCAGGTGTTTCATGACCGCGGGCAACCAATGCCGCACCAGTAAAGAAAACGAGTGTGTAATCAGTCCCGCCTAAAAAGAAAAAGGTCAATATTTCTAGTGCCTGGTGCCACTTCTTCGTCAAATATTTTTTCTTAATCTCTATATTTTCAGTTACAAGGGCTGCTTCTTCACCGTCATCGCTAATCCAGATTTTCCGAGACATACTAACTAATAAAATCACGGCGACAATGCCTAAAATGCCAGTAATTACAAAATAACCTGCACGCCATGTTAAAATCACCATCAGTTGCCCCATAATAATTGGACTAACGGCAGCACCAGCACCCCAGAAACAGTGCATCCAATTGTTTTGACTAGCAGTAAAATGTTTGGCCATATAAGAATTCATGCTTGATGCCATCGCCCCTGTACCAAATCCATAAATGGCTATTGCGATCATAACCAAAGAAAAATTCGGTGATAACGCCAAAGCTACAAAGCCGATTCCCATGATCACAAGACCCCAAAAATAAACCATCTGCAGCTTCATAAAACGAACAAGACGCGCCAAAATAATCCCTGCTAAGGTGTAAGTTACCGAATAGGCAATCAAAATAAATCCTGTGTGCGCTGTTGTCATCCCTGCAATATCTTCTGATATACCGAGCCACGAAACAGTAAAGGCCCCATCAGGAAAACCAACAATAAAATAACTAATCAAAATAATCCCTAACAACCAAGGACTATGCTTTTTTACAATAGTACTCATGATAAACATCCTCTTTTCAAATTCAAATCATCTACATGTCTATATTACACGATATTATACCCAAAAGAAAGAGATTTATGGTTTTTGTATGAATAGTCCGCAAGAAGAAACTTGTTACTTTGAAAGGAATATTATTACATTTTTGTGCTCGAAAGCGAAGAAAAATGCTATCAAAAAGTGAGCAATCGTGCTATAATTAGGAACTTAACCTAACAAAAGCGAGGCTTGTTATCATGAATAAAGATTTCTTTGAAGCAACAGAAAAGACCATTCGAAATTTGAATCAAACTGAACGCAAACTTTTTGATTATGTCCTCAAGAATATGCATGAAGTTAAGAATATGAGTATCCAGAAATTCGCATCGACTCAATTTTTATCAACAACAACGATTTTTAGGTTCACCCAAAAGTTAGGCTTTGCTGGCTATTCAGATTTTATCAATTGCCTCCTAATCACAGCTTACAATCAACAGCAAGAAGCGATGCCCCAAATGATTTCAAAAGGCGATTACAGCAAGAATTATTTGGAGAATGCAATGGAATCTATTCGGGTTATGTCATCAAATCGCATGAATGAAGTAGTTGAGCTGCTACATGAAAAGCCTCGCATCTATATTTTAACAGATGATCATACGCACACCATCGGTCAATATTGTGAACGATTGTTTATTGGTTTGGGCTTCCATGCCTATTTTCCTGAGACAGCCTACCAAAGACAAAATCTGGTGAACCGGATCAGAAATCAAGATATGATCATTGCTTTATCCTATTCAGGTGCTGACGAGGTTTTGATTAACTTTATCCAGCGGGTCTTTTTAACAGCAAAGCCACATCTGCTATCCATTACCCGTGCCGATAACAATCCGCTTGAAAACTTATCCGATCACAATTTCTATGTCTTTACTGATGAAATTAATCTGAACAGCATGAATTTGACATCAGGTGTTCCAATGTTGATGATTGTCGAATTACTCGTTTATGAATATATGGCGACTTGTAAAGTTGGAAGTCAAAGATAATCTATAAAATAATCTGGTCAAATGCGCGTCAAAATGATATAATAGTCTAAACTATCATAGTCACGACTATTATTTGAAGAGGTGAGCAAAATGTTTGTTGGAAGAAGTGAACAGTTACGGATGTTTGAGGATATGTATGAATCTGATTCTTTTGAGTTTTTTATTCTTTACGGCCAAAGGCGAATTGGGAAAACAACATTACTTGGTGAATTTATTAAAAATAAAAAAGCTATTTTTTTCACTGCAAAAGAAGCAAATGATATGATGAATTTACAGGAATTCACTGATGCGATTATTGATTACTTCGATTTGTCTCCTGGGTTAACATTTTCTACATGGCAAAATGCCTTTGAATTTATTGCCAGCCAAGCTAAAGACGAAAAAACTATCGTTATTTTTGATGAGTATCCTTATGCTGCGATGGCTAATAAGAGTTTAAATTCTATGCTTCAAATCACTATTGACCATATCTTGAAAAATTCAAAAATAAAATTAGTGCTAAGTGGCAGCCATGTATCATTCATGGAAAAAGAAGTCATGGGAAATAAGAGCCCATTATATGGCAGACGAACGCGCGCATTGCAACTTAAGCCTTTTGACTATTTTGAAACGGGTTTAATGTTAAAAGAATATTCAAATATTGATAAAATGAAATTCTATAGCGTTTTAGGAGGTGTTCCATACTACCTCTCACTTGTCAACAAGCAATTATCATTTGAGCAAAACTTGATTGAAATGTTTTTCAAAGTAGATGGAAAGTTATATGATGAACCCAATTTTTTAATGAAAGAAGAATTCCGTGAACCTGCGATTTACAACTCAATCATCATGGCAATTGCAAAAGGTGCAAATCGTCCGCACACCATTCAGCAAGTATCGGGAATAGAAGCAAGCAGCAGTCCTTTTTATCTAAAACAACTAGTTGACATTGGTTTTTTGAGAAAAGTCATTCCTTTTGGTGAAAATGCGTTAAAATCAAAAAAAGGGATTTATGAAATTGCAGATAATACCTTTCGATTCTGGTACGAGCATGTCTATCCGAATACATCTTCTATTGAATTAGGATTTGGAGAAGCAGTCGCACAGAGAAAAGTGTTGTCTTTTATTGATGAATTTATTGGGAAATCTGTTTTTGAATTTGTAGCTGGACAATATTTAGTACGAGCAGCAAAATCTGGAGTTATCTCGCTCATTCCAACTGGTGTTGGAAAATGGTGGGGCAACGATGCTTTAGAGAAAAAAGAAAGTGACATTGATGTTGTTTTTGAAGCAGATCATGAGGTGATTCTTGGGGAGTGCAAATGGCGAGAATCATTCTCTGAGATTGTTGAAGTTCGAAAGCTGCTGGAGAAGCCACGATTGTTACCGGGATATCAGAATTATTACTTTTACTTTTTTACAAAATACGCTTTTCAAGAGAAAACAATTGATGCAATGAAATCAGAAAGTCTTACTGGCGTGACTGTTGTGACTGTTGATGATATGTTTAATTTTTAGATAGCAGAAATCCATCTCTCACAATTAATCTAGTGGAAGATGGATTTTATTCGTTAGGTTTTCATTATAGATATCTTTCACATCGGCTTTGCCGCCTTTTTTTTGAAGTGTTGAAACAATAAACCAATTAAAATATATATCTTTAAAGTTTTCCAATGTCTCAATTTTTAACATCAAAGTCTCTCCTCTTTCTCCACTCATTTTCAACATAAACCATCAAAATCGAAATATCCGCTGGATTCACACCTGAAATTCGTGAAGCTTGTCCAATCGTTAACGGCCTAACAACACCCAACTTCTGCACCGCTTCAAGCGCCAAATTCGGCACACTATCATAATCAATATCATCTGGAATCTTACGCTCATCCATCTTCTTCATCCTTACGGCCTGCTGCACAGCTTTGGCAATATACCCCTCATACTTCACTGAAATTTCAATCTGCTCAGCAACTTCATCAGTGACACTCTGCGTCTCACCCAACATCATCAAAATATGCTCATAACTAATCTCTGGTCGCTTCATCAAATCAAGCGCCGATATCCCATCTTTCAAAGCTGATGACCCAACACCCGCTAAAAAATCATTCACGCCCGCTTTTGGTGTGATGCGAATCTCAGCCAAACGCTCCTTCTCAAATTCGATATCACCCATCTTTTTGGCAAATTTAGCATACTTTTCGTGACTTACCAAGCCAAGCTGATGACCATATTCAGTCAAACGAACATCCGCATTATCATGACGCAACAACAATCTAAACTCCGCTCTCGAAGTCAACAATCGATAAGGCTCAAGTGTCCCCTTTGTAACCAAATCATCAATCATCACGCCGATATAAGCCTCATCACGACCTAGCACAAACGGTTCTTTGCCGCGCAACTTTAGCACCGCATTAATCCCAGCCATCAAGCCTTGACCTGCCGCTTCCTCATAGCCACTCGTTCCATTAATCTGTCCAGCAGAATAAAGCCCTGAAACAAGCTTCGTCTCTAACGTCGGCCACAGCTGAATCGGGTCAATCGCATCATATTCAATCGCATAACCATAATTCACAATCTCTGCATTTTCAAGACCTTGCAACGAATTAATCATCAACTTCTGCACATCTCGCGGCAAACTAGTCGAAAATCCTTGCACATAAATCGTATTCATCGTTCGCGACTCTGGCTCTAAGAAAATCTGATGACGTGGCTTATCGCTAAAACGAACCAACTTATCCTCAATTGACGGACAATAGCGCGGTCCAACGCCAGATACAACACCTGAATACATCGATGACTTATCCAAATTAGCATGAATAATCTCATGTGTCTTTGCGTTCGTATAAGTTAGATAACAAGGCAATTGCTCGGAGGCAGGCATAAAAGTGGTTGTATCAAAAGAAAAAGCAAGGGGAGCATTATCTCCAGGGTGAATTTCAAGCCCAGTGAAGTCAACTGTATTTGCATCAACCCGTGCTGGTGTGCCAGTTTTTAATCGAAACAAAGAAAACCCCAGCTCCCGTAAATCATTTGATAACGAATCGCTTGTAGCAGTTCCCTCTGGGCCAGATGGCGTTACTTCGTCGCTAATCATAACTTTAGCGCTCATATACGTTCCGGTTGTCAAAATAACAGTACACGCCTCAATTCGCGCGCCATTTTCAAGCACAACGCCATGAACAACACCAGCCTCAACAACCAAACTAGCAACACCAGCCTCAATAACATCCAGATTCTCCTGCGCCAAAATCGTTCTCTGAATCGCTTCGGGATACTTCACCTTATCTGCTTGAGCTCGAAGCGCACGAACAGCAGGACCTTTACTCAGGTTCAACATGCGCATCTGAATCGCACTTTTGTCCGTAATCCGCCCCATCTCCCCCCCCAGCGCATCGATTTCACGCACCACAATCCCCTTCGCTGGGCCACCAATCGCAGGATTACATGGCATCATCCCAATGCGCTTTATATCGGTTGTCACAAGCAAAGTTTTCATTCCCATACGCGCTGGTGCTAGACATGCCTCAATCCCAGCATGACCACCACCAACCACGATAATATCATAATTTTTTTCCATTTTACTCACACTCATTTTTTAACTAACAGACTAATGAAAATCTAACATGATAGCACGAATTTGGGTTGATAAAATCATGGAATACCTTTTTGAATCAAGGTTGCACACCACTAAGTTAGAGCTCTCAATCTGAGCGCACTGCCGCTTGCTGGAATTATTTTTGAAATTCAGAACCTGCTTTTGCAGAACCTAAATTCCAAAAATAATTGTATAGGGGATTTTCCATCAACCCAATTTCATATCATCACCAAATCTAAAAATTTATCACTATTATATCGCACTTTCTTGGATAATACAACGATTCGAATTGCTATAAATGAGTGGCAATACCATCATTGTAGCTATGAGACTGAAAGTCATTTGATTTTTCATCTCTTTGTGGTAAAATAATATCTAGTTAACATTTAATGATCCTAGGAGGAAAAGTCATGGTCAAAAATCTTTCAATAGGTCGCTATATCGAAACAAATTCATCCATCCATCAGTTAGATCCTAGAGTAAAACTTTTTGGTGTGATTGTTTTTGTAACGCTCTTAGTACGTACGATCAGTTGGCAGCAGTATGTTGCTTTGATTCTATATACTTTTTTGATCATTTTCTTGACTAAAATTCCCATTATTATTTTTCTGAAAGGGATTCGCCCACTATTAAGAATTATTATTTTTACTGCCGTGCTTCAAATTTTATTCACAAGGGGTGCAAACATCTACTTTCAGTGGGGGCCTTTTACAATTTCGGAAGCGGGAATTAGGGGGGCTGGTGAGGTTTTTATTCGCTTTTCTTTGGTGTTAATGCTGACGAGTGCAGTTGGATTGTCAACGAAGCCGTTGGATTTAACAGCAGGTCTGGAGAAGTTGTTAGTGCCACTTAAAATGATCGGACTGAAAGTACAGGATTTAGCCTTGATGATGTCGATTGCTTTGCGATTCATTCCGACATTGTTTGATGAATCGAGTAGGTTAAAGAAAGCACAAGAATCACGGGGTGTTTTTTTTGCAGAAGGGCATTTTTTGGGAAGGATGAAGAAGTTTTTGCCGTTATTTATTCCCGTATTCGTCGGTTCTTTCTATCGGGCCCAAGAATTGGCAAATGCACTAGATGTGCGTGGTTATATGGGCAAAGGCAAGCGAACAACTTTTAAAATAATGCGAATTAGTTTCAAAGATTTTGTTTTTGCGAGCAGTCTCGTCGCTTTAGTAGTTATTTCTTTGATTTTTCGAGGGTAAAGTTATTGCAATCAAATTAATGTATGCTATAATCATAAATGAGACAAACGTAGGAGGTCATCATATGCCAATAGTTAATATTAAAATGCTAGAAGGACGTACTGTTGAGGAGAAAAGAGCAATCGCCGAAAAGGTAACACAAGCATTTGTGGATGCATCAAATATGGAACCAGAGTGGGTTACAATTATATTTGAAGATATGCTTAAACATGATTTTGCTCAAGCAGGCGTATTAACAAGCGATAAATAATTGAATAAATAGAGAGCGGCAGCTAGTTTGTTGTCGTTTTTTGTGGTGTGCAATGCATTGCATGAGATGCAAAGCATTACAAGATAATACTTAGGAATGCTTCAAATAAGTATTTGGAACAAAGATGTATGGGTGATGAATGATGGAAGTTGTAACGATTGAAAAATTGATGATGCTCAAAGTAGATTGTGCTGTAGCAATTGGCTTTTTTGATGGTGTTCATCTTGGGCACCAAGCGGTTATTAAGAATGCAATCATGAATGAAACCATGAATGCAATCATAAATGATGGCGAAGATCGATTGAAAAGTGTCGTTATTACTTTTGATAGAAGTCCAAAAGTCGCACTTGGATATGCAGAGGATGATGGCAATGTTACGCCTCTTGCGGACAAGTTGCGCCTCTTTGAGGAAATGGGCATCGACTATACGTTAGTTTTGAAATTCGACCCTGCATTTTTGAATTTAACTGCGGAGGAATTTATCCAAACCTATCTGTTGAAAATAAATGCGCATCGTGTATCAGTTGGATTTGATTTTAGTTTCGGTCGCGGTGGAGTCGGAAATACGGATTATTTAGCAAACCAAGAAGAGTTTAAAGTAGAAGTTATCCATCCAGTGTTGATTTCTGGAGAAAAAGTGTCGACAACTAGAATAAAGGAATGTCTTAAAGCGGATCATTTAGCAAGTGTGAATGAGATGTTGGGACGAAGGTTTTCAGTGAGTGGCGAAGTCATCTACGGTAAGCAATTAGGACGAACCATCGGGTTTCCGACGGCAAATATAAAGCTAGATGAAGGGTACTATCTCCCACTACATGGTGTTTACGTGACAGTGAGCGAGATTGATGGGATGAAGTTTCCAAGTATGACGAATATTGGCTTCAATCCGACAGTAGATTCGCAAACAACACTTTCGGTTGAAACGCATTTATTAGATTGCGATATGGATATGTATGGAAAAAAGCTTCGATTAGAGTTTTGTGAAAAAATCCGTGATGAAATGAAATTTGAGCATATTGAGGGATTAACTGTGCAACTTGAAAAAGACAAGAAATTTGTAGAAAGATTGTCAATTCAAGCATAAAAATCAACTTTTTTGCGTAAGTTTGAAGTGGCAGGATTCTTCGTGATGACGGGAACGTTTTCCCCGTTGAAAAGCGAGAATCTTTACGAGTTTTCTGGTATAATGGCTTTAATTGTGTGTTATACTCGAAAAATAGTCATGTATGTTGAAGGGACGAGGAATATGGAGTTAATTAAAATTGAGGGCGGGCGCCCATTAAAAGGAACCGTTAAAATTGATAGTGCTAAAAATAGTACTGTTGCATTAATACCTGCAGCGATTTTGGCAGAAACACCTGTAACGCTTGAGAATATCCCACGCATTGTTGATGTGGAGCGACTTGGAGAAATGATTAATCAGCTAGGAGGGAGCTATCATTATACTGGGGAAAATGCCGAAGATTTTGTGATTGATCCAACCCAGATCGAAAATATACCATTACTTGATGGTCCGGTTACCCAGTTGCGCGCCTCTTATTATTTTTTAGGTGCATTGCTTGCGAAATTTAAAGAAGTTAAAATCGGAATGCCTGGTGGTTGCTATCTAGGGCCGCGTCCGATTAATTTGCATTTAAAAGGATTCGAAGCTTTAGGAGCAGAAGTTACCCAAGATGCTGGTGTGATTCACATGAAAGCGGATCGGTTAAAGGGTGCGAAAATTTATTTAGATTTCCCATCAGTTGGGGCGACGATTAATATTATGATTGCAGCTA
>Ga0131853_10002446_pt1 | contig 33123 bp, 34 predicted proteins | sample TergutLab28metaG_FD_92764 | JGI IMG/M metagenome (GOLD analysis project Ga0131853, IMG submission 92764) | Labiotermes labralis P1 segment gut microbial communities from Petit-Saut dam, French Guiana - Lab288 P1 (version 2) (version 2) | ecosystem: Host-associated > Arthropoda: Insects >... | reverse complement strand
GTGCTGTAGAGGATAGGCTGGAAGTCGGCTTAAGAGACTTGGAAAACAATGGGGAATTGCTGCAGTCAATTACTGGCTTTAACTGGGTTATTAGTTGTATTTAGATTGCGAATTGGTATTAAAGATTTATTCAGATGCCATGGGGAAGCGTTTTTGAGCAGGAAAGAAGTTATAAACACCATGGATTCATTGATTGACCGCGTACTCATTCATGGAGTGAGGGATATTGAAATCGTCTGGAATGACCATGTCGGGTAAGTGTGGGGTGACACAATGAAAAAGGACTGTTGCCATGTTCCTGGACGAACGGCAACAGCCTTTGTGTTGGATATTATCTAAGCATTTTATTTACTAGTAAAAGATGCATCATTCTTTCCACTGTTTCATTGCCGGATATACTGCTGTCAGGATATAGCGATGTTCCAAAACTTCTGCCTGTATTAGCGGCTTCCTGCATTAGCCTATCCCATGTTACTTGACCAACAACACCTGTAATCGGTAATCCGAATATGCTTTGGAAAGAAAATATAGCATCCCTTGTCATGTTTCCGAAAGCGCCGTCTACTGTCAATATCCATAGACGTCCCGGATGATTAGGAGCGATCCTATTGATTGATTCCTGTACGAGCCGTACATTCGCACCCGATGACCCGACGCTTAAATTTCCGGGAAATGGCGGTATTCCTGTTGGCGGGGGTGAAGGAGGCGAAGTACCAAAGGCTTCCTGCATTAGCCTATCCCATGTAACCTGACCAACAACACCGGTAATCGGTAATCCAAATATACTTTGGAAAGCAAATACAGCATCCCTTGTCATGTTTCCGAAAGCGCCGTCTACTGTCAATATCCACAACCGCCCCGGATGATTAGGGGCGATCTTATTAATTGCCTCCTGCACAAGCCGCACATTCGCACCCGATGAACCAACGCTTAAATTTCCGGGAAACGGCGGTATTCCTGTTGGCGGGGGTAAGGGAGGCAAAGGGGGCGCAGCTCCAAATGCTTCCTGCATCAATCTATCCCATGTGATTTGATCGACAACACCCGTAATTGGTAAGCCAAATATGCTTTGGAAAGTAAATATAGCGTCCCTCGTCATGTTTCCGAAGCCACCATCTACTGTCAATATCCATAACCGCCCCGGATGATTAGGGGCAATTTTATTGATTGCTTCCTGTACAAGCCGCACATTCGCACCTGATGACCCAACGCTTAAATTTCCGGGAAACGGCGGTATTTCTGTTGGCGGGGGCTGTGTCGGAGGTTGCGGGATAGGGGCATTCTCCATAATTCCCCAATAAACATTGTATAAAGTCCTCCAAGTAATAGGGCCAACTATTCCGTCAACAGCTAAGCCAAACAAGGCCTGAAAAGCTCTTACTCCAGTATTCGTTAACTGGTCGAAGCGTCCTGTTTGTGGAACAAAGGGAATTTGAGGATAGTACATTAAGATAAAATCTAAGAGAAACTGCAGTTTAACTATTAACGAACTTATAGCCGTATTCCCCGGATTCACGGGGTCGCCCAACCGGACAATTTGCGTAGGCGGCACCGTTCCTATACCTATGCGAATACCTTGGCTGTGCATCTCCCATATTGCCCTCCTTATCGCAAATCTCCGAGAAATCTCATACCAAGTGCGCCTGTCAATTTCTCCTGTTTGCGGCAAACCCCATGCTTGTTGAGCTACCAATACGGCGTTTCGAGTTGAAGCCCCAAATACACCGTTAACGGGGTTAATAATTACATTTGTATAAAAGCCCAATACACCATTCAAATATAATTGCATGGTACGGACAGCATCGCCACTGTCTCCTTGTCTTAAAGTACGTCCCGGATATGATTCAAGAATCCCGTCAAAGTTATCGCATATCCTAAGCTCAAGACCTTGGCTGTAATACTTCCTTATTATCTGCCACGCCTGCATACCTGCCTGACCGTCAAAAAAAGAACCCCATTGTGAAAGCCGTCCGGGTATATTAACAGTAGTGCCGTCGTTATATAAAGCGAGGAATGGTTCTTTATGCCCGATAATGGCAAGATAGTGGTTAAATATCCTATCAACCACCGCACTTATCCTTGACCCTATAATACCACCATGCACATACTTTTGGTCTAAATGCGTCGTGCTGGTGATGTCGAAGTTAAACCCCTGCTTACGGTAAAACTCCGTAAATATCCGGTTAAGCGTAAGTGAAACAATGCAGTATACATTTGCTATGATTGTCTGCTCCGGCCAGTGATCAAATATTTCATGGGAAGTTACATTTTTGATATAGTCGATAAACGGAACCGATACAATTTGTGAAGGAGTTTCCCGCCTTCCTAAATGAACCCTAATGTTGCTGGGTATAGTAACATCCGGCAATATACGGGGTAAAATCTCCATTCCCGGCTCTAATACTTGCTGGGGTGTTTCCGTATTATACAATTTATGGCTTTCGACGCTTATATGATTCACCGCATTTTCCTGACCGAGAACAGCAGGGGTTAAATCAATTACTAAAATTGAAGTAGTCGCGTCAAAAATCATTATGCCTTCATAAGCCATGCTTGTATACCCATAGGCGCGTATATCCAGCCTATACAAATTGAATGGAGTTACCGACGGATTGGGATTCTCCATATAAGACATGTCCGGCGCATCCAACGCCATATCCTGTGCATAACCAAGCTCTCCTGTAGTTAGTTCATAAAGTATGTTGCCACTTTCATCCTTTACAGTTATTGAAGCGCCTCTAACGATATCCGCTCCGTTTGCCGTAACGGTTTTAACCCTTAAATATCCTTTGCCCACAGATAGCTCCCCCTACTTGCAATTAATAATTAATATATGCAAGTACGGACTTGATGGTACATTACCTTATCCTCTTTTCAATAAATACCAACGCCGCGTTAGCTATAATACCCAGCCCGGCCGACAATATAACGCCCCATAGGATTCTGTTGCTATTATTAGTTTCCAAGCCTATGGTTACAAGCAGCCCAATACCGCCGGCGCCGATAAAAGCGGCAATTACAGCAATAGCGATGGTTGAAACAAGAGCCAGTCGTATACCGACAAAAATCGGCTTCAAAGACAGAGGTACAAGTACTTTGAAAATTACCTGGATACGGGTCATGCCCATACCTGTGGCTGCCTCGACTATGGCCGGGTCTACCTCATAAAGTCCGGTAATAAAGTTGCGCAGCAATATAAATTGGTTATAAAACACCAGCACGGTTATCGCCGTATTGCGCCCCAACCCCATCCCCGGCACAGGTATCATAAGCGCAAACAGGGCAATACTTGGAATGGAATAGACAACAGAGAACAAGTAGGTCAGAAACCTGCCCACTCGTTTGAAAAACATAGCCACTACCGTGAGCAGTCCTGCCAGAAGAACAGACAGGGTGAGGGCAATCAAAACCATCTGTATATGCTCACCCAATGCCCTGAACAATAAGTTGTAGTTTCGCTGGGCAAATTCTATCAGTTCCAACTAAGCCAACCCTTCCCAAAACTTCCCTTGTTCCCGGCATGAACGTATCAACGACTCGACAAATTCGTCGGCTGGGTTTTTCGCAATATTTTCAGGCGTGTCAAATTGGCACACATGGCCTTCGTTCATAACAATAACCCTTGTACCTAACTTTAAGGCTTCATTAATATCGTGGGTAACGAATAAAAATGTTTTGCGCAAGCCGCCGTGGATGCGTTTAAGTTCATCCTGAAGATTGAGGCGGTTGATAGCGTCGATAGCGCCGAAAGGCTCGTCCAGCAGCATAATCTTGGGATCAACAGCTAAGGCGCGGGCAAGCCCTATGCGCTGCTGCTGTCCGCCTGATAATTGCGAGGGATACCGCTTTAAAAATTCGTCAGGCTCAAGCCCAACCAACTCAATCAGTTCCCGCACGCGGTCATCTATACGTTGTTTCTCCCACTTTAAGAGCTTGGGTACGATGGCTATGTTCTGCGCTATTGTCATATGGGGCAGAAGCCCCACTTGCTGTATGGCATAGCCGATACGCCGGCGCACCTGAACTACATCCACATCGCGTATGTTTTCCCCAAAAAGAATAATATTACCGGAATCCGGATCATACAGACGATTTGTCATTTTCAGCAGCGTAGTCTTTCCCGATCCCGACGAGCCGAGTATCGTAATAAACTCGCCTTCATTAATGCTCAAGTCAACATCGTTCACGGCATTATAATTCACACCGTCAAATCTTTTAAACACATGCTGATATTCGATAGCGACCGCAGTATTTTCAATCATGGTATCGCCTCAAAAAATTCTCGAGCCACTTCTTGTATATCCCTTCCATAGACAATTACTTGAGAATTCAAATGAAGGAGCGCAGGTGTGTTAAAGTGGGGGGCCAAACGGTTCAAGGCGTCGGCAACACCGGGGTGTTCTTCCAAAATAATGTTGCGAACGATGGGAACCAGGTTATATGGCGGCCAGATTACTATATCCTCTGCAAGCAAGGTATAATAATGGGTGTTGTAAAGATGACCGTCTGTAGTAAAAGCCACACTTACATCCGCCGCGTTTGTGCGGAGGGCTTCATATCTGGCGCCGCCTCCCATTATGTCTATACTGTAAAAATCAAAAGAACCGAAAGCCGCGAACATAGCGGACATCCCATCCTCACGGTCAAGGAACTCCGCCGTGGAAACAAAACGTAACTCGCGGGCATGAGGCTGCAAGTCGGATATGGTGACAATATCCAGTTCCTGCGCCAATTCCGTGCGAACGACGATCCCCTGGCCGTTATGCGCCTCAGTAAAATCCAGCCATGTAATCTGGTAGCGCTCGTAATATTCCCTTCCGACGAGTTCATAAACTTCCATCGGGTCGGTCATTAAAGGCAGGCCAAGCACTGTCAGGAGTCCCGTCCCTGTGTATTCGGGGTAGAGGTCGATTTCACCGCTTACGATGGCGCCATGGACAAGCCCGCTGGCGAGGTTATGACCTGTGCGGTCTACCGTGAATCCGGCATCTTCAAGGGCAAGCGAGTATATCTCGGCTACGATCAGGCTCTCGGTAAAATCCTTGCTGCCCACGCGGATGACGGCTTCGTCGTTCCTGGTGCAGGCGGCAATAGACACAAGGAGAAGCATCGCCAACATAACATTTACGATTTTAAGCCACTTCTTTTTCATAAAAAATTCCTTCCCAGATTTCCGGATTGTATAGGAATATGACTGCGAAACAGCATCAAAGGAGGGGTGCGCGCAATCGCAAGATTGCGCGCTGCTCACCCCGACGCATGATACTGTTTGAGCTGCATATTCCTATAGTACCTCATTATAAGTATTTGTACCTAAGAAGAAAGCGATCAAGCAAATCCAGCAGGAATGCAGCCGCAAGAGCCAGGATAGCCACGGAAATGCCGCCGATTAACAACAATTCAGTCCGCCTCACGCTTAGACCCTGGAAAATAATTTGCCCCAAGCCTCCCGCGCCGATCAACGCGGCTATGGTTGCGCTGGCAACAATTTCAACCATGGCTGTTTTTATGCCCGCAAGAATCAGCGGCAACGCGAGGGGCAGGCGAACCCCCAGCCATACTTGAAGCGGAGTCATTCCCATACCCTTGGCCGTTTCAAGCATAAAGAAAGGCACTTCCTCCAGCCCGGCAACGGTATTCATCAGAACCGGAGGCATCGCCAGAAAAACGAGAGCGGTTACGGCGGGGCCCATTCCTATACCCAGGAAACGGATCGACAAAACAAGAACGGCTAAGCTGGGTATGATACGGAGCACCTGAAACATCCCAATTATCCATTTTTGATGTTTCTTAAATACTACGCACAATATCCCCATCGGTACACCAATAATAATTGATATGGCAAGAACCCTAAGGCTTATATTGATGTGCTGTTTCAGCATAACAAAGTAAGCGTCCATATTGTTTTCAAAATATAAAATAATGCTGTCCCATATTTCCTGCACTGCTTAGATTCACTTCCTTCTTAGAACCTGTCTAATATCTTTTTGTTGTCGGATTAGCCGCTTACTCTCCTGCCAAGGTCTTCGCAAACGCCTCCGGTCACAATCTCCTTTCAGATACCTACATATCTAAGGTATGTCAAGACCATTCCTTATAGACACAACTACCCCGCCTTCTGGTGGCTATATGCCTATACTGCCGAGCTTTCCTTGTGGCCGGAGTCTTTTTTACGTGCTATTCCAAGCTTCTTCAATGCTCTATGTATCGCTAACATACTGCCGCTATCTCGCTTTCATCTTTCAAAATCGACCTATAGCTATAACCGGTTTGCCATCAATATACCGCCATTGCCGTACCAGCTTAATTTCTATTTTTACGACAACTTGATTAGGAATTGTTGACCAACGCCCCGCATAACTCGGATGCTTTTCCTTATATTTTTCGATGAAGAATTGATTTGCTTCATCCTCAGGATGTCCAATTATTTCGGCTTCCCCTTCTATTTCATATGTGCCCACGCTTATTGCTACATTTGGATTAGACCTTATTTGCTGAGTTTTCAGATAATGCTCCCCTGTTTGAAAGTATACCGTAAGCCCGTCATTAACATGACTCATAGGACGAATGGTGACACGATTATTTGCGCAAGTGGCAAAAACAATCGTCACTTTCTTGTCCAAAACGGAAATAATGTCTTCAGAGGTCAATTCGCCGATAGTAATTCCATGGTTTTCGTAATTAGCCCAGCTACGACAGTTTTCAATGCGCTTCCCGTCATACCTTGTTCTTTGTCATAGGCAAAATCAGTGAGCAGTTTACAGGGAAACTCGGGGCATTGCCCACAATGCTCATATCCACGCCCTTCACAGCAAGACTTTACCGCACATGAATCGCCCCAAAAAGGCCGGTCTATTTTGGTACAGCCCTCACAATTCATCCTTTCACGATATTCGCATTGGCTGCACATTATGCCGCATCTTGACTCAATCAATTTCATCAACCCTTTTTGATTTCATAATACAACATTAAATACGACAACTGTATGTCTTGTTATATTTGGCGGGATAAAAGTTTTCAGCTTGTCTGAAAGCGGTTAAAAATCGCATTGCACTTGTACCTATTAGTAGAATTATCGCTGCGCAGTGATTTCTTTGATTGCGCTAAAAAAAACTGACGGATTATCGGTATCCATCAAATGACCGGCATCTTCTATCCAATATAAGCCCTTTTGAGGGGCTTGAATAGTTTCAAAATATTCAGCGGCTATCGCGCTTGAGGTCATTTCATCATGCCGACCCAAAACATAGTAAACCGGTACTTGATATTCTTTAACATTGCGAATATCGTACCCAAAAAGCACTTCCTCATAGAGCTTTTGATTGAATTCCTCGATATCATTCATCTGTATTTCGTCCTTAGACGTCATGATAGGGCTTTTGCTGTAAAGCTCAAAAACATCATTAGCCATAAAGTCGTATTTAAATCCCAGCTCACCAAGCAAAAAATATTCTTTAAAATATTCCCCGCAGGCAATATTAGGAAAATTATCATTAATGCCGCCTATCTTTTCTATATCCTCCTGCTCACCAGACTTTAGAACCGCCGCCTTCAAATGCTCATACCAGCTTCTATCCTGCGCAGCGGTTGCGACTACTTGACCATAACCAATATACCCCGCTACATCTTGAGGGTATTTTATGATGTATTGCGTTCCTAACATAGTTCCCCAAGAATGACAAACAAGAAAAATTCTATCCGTTTCATATTTCTGCTTTACATATTCAATCGTCTGCCTCAAATCCTCTAACAAAATATCCAAAGAAAGACTATCCGGCTCAACTTTATTTTTCAATTGAGTTTTACCAGCCCCACGCTGGTCATAGTAGACAACGTTGCAAAAATCAAAATAAGGCTGTTGTAAATAGGCAACATAAGAGTTAGCAAGCCCCGGCCCGCCATGCAGCATAATAACGACTTCTCCGCTTGTGTTGGGGAAATGCAAAAAATACTGAGATATGCCGTTTATCAAAACATATTCCTCAATATAATTTTTAGTCATTTTGATTCTCCTTTTTGTAAATTTTCCAATACTCTACGAAGCCCGTTCTCAAAATCCACAATTTCGGATTCTGAAAAACCTTCATAAAAAATATTGTTCATATCATCAGACAACTTGTCATACTTTTCACGATACTCCCTTGCTTTTTTCGTAATTAAAACAAATATCTGCCTGCGGTTATTTCTATCGGGCATTCGCTCTACCAACCCAGCCGCCTCCATGCGGTCGAGCATACTTGTGAGAGTTGTTTTCGCCAGTGATGTCAGCCGCGCGATATCTGTGATGGTTAATTTTTCATGCTCCCATAACACATAAAGTATTCTGCCCTGCGCACCGTTGAAAGCGTCTACACCGCATTCTTTGAGCAGGCGTTCCCAAATTCGGGCGCTTAGCCGGCCAATTTGCGATATAAGAAAGCCGCCGTATTTTTTCATAATAATCACCCTTGCATAGGATAGTACCATATAAAACAATCATTGTCAACGGCATAAACCGACAACTTATATTAGCAACCCTATCGGCGTAATTAAAAAGCCCTCGACAAAATGCCGCAGGGAGGGAACAGAAACGTATTCTCCCGCTGTTCTACGCTAATATCCGTCATATGGAACACTTATAGTTCTCGACTTCAACCTATATTATATTTATCTAGATTTCAAGGGGGTCTCTTTCGCTTGGCTTGAAGTAGTCGGGATAGTTTCTCAGCAGCATTTCTTCTTCGCCATACAACTTGCGAAGATGATTCTCTATGATGAGCTTAACCTTTGGAAAGTCACCCTTTTCTATCTCGTCCACCAGTTCCTCGTGCTGCGCTACAACGTTAGCGTTTAGCTCACCCGACCACAACGTCAAAAGCCGGATGCGGCGATAATGACCGCTCATGCTCTCAATAATCTCCCAGCAAAGCGGTTGTTCGGACACTATGAAAATTAACCGGTGGAACGCGTCGTCGAAGTCGATAAACGCAGCATAGTCCGCAATCATCAGTTTTTCATGCTGTACCTGAATTATCTTCCTAAGTTTGGCAAGGTGCTCGCGGCTGCATTTTTGGAAAAATCGCTCGAGGGCAGCCAGTTCAAGGCTCTCACGCAAAAACTGCTCTTGCCACGCCCGCTTTAAGTCGATGCGCGAAACCGTCGTTTCGCTTTGTGGAACGATGTTCACCAGTCCTTCCCGCTCCAAGCGAACAAAGGCTTCACGCACTGGCGTACGGCTAACCTGCATCATTCCAGATATCTCGTTGGCGCTCATCACCGTACCCGGAAGCATTGAAAAGTCCATTATCTTCTTGCGCAGCGACAGATACACCCTTTCCTGTACGCTCAATCCTTTATCAGCATTCCTCGCCAATTTCAACCTCTCCTTTTTTATATATTATCACAAATTTGTATACAATTCAACAAACCATTCGCTTACAAATATGTTTGTGCATTAATGCCAAAATCTCCGGCCATCTTTTATTCAATAAATAGAAATTGCATTTTACTATTGCAACTGACATGTAAGTATGATAGCATGTTAACAATAATACTTTCACTAATAGAGAGGGGGCGGGTTAATGCAAATGACTTTACGGTGGTTCGGGCCGGATACCGATTCGGTAGAATTGTGGAAAATCCGGCAGATCCCCGGGGTTACAGGTGTCGTTTCCAGTATTTACAGCAAGGCGCCGGGAGAAGTCTGGCACGGTGATGAAATACGCGCGCTTAAGAAGCTGATAGAGGACGCAGGGCTGACGCTTGCAGGCATCGAGAGCGTAAACATCCACGACGCCATAAAGATCGGCTCGCCGGAACGCGAAGATTACATAGATAACTACATCACAACTCTTGAAAACCTGGGTCGTGAAGGCATAAACATAGTGTGCTACAACTTCATGCCGGTTTTCGACTGGACGCGTTCCGATCTAGAGAAGCTACGCCCGGACGGCTCGACTGTCTTGTCCTATCGCCAGTCGGACATAGACAAAATTGACCCGACAAAGATGTTTGAAGCGATGGACGCTAGTTCCAACGGCTTCTTGCTGCCGGGCTGGGAGCCTGAACGTATGGCCAAAATCAAAGAATTGTTTGAAATGTACAGAGATGTAGGCGACCAAAAGCTTTTCGACAACCTGGTCTACTTCCTCAACCGAATTATGCCTGCATGTGAAAAATTCGGAATTAACATGGCGCTCCATCCCGATGACCCTGCGTGGCCTGTGTTTGGACTGCCGCGCATAGTAACCGGGCATGACTCTATCCACCGGCTTATGAAGGCTGTGAACAACCCTCACAATGGCGTCACCCTGTGCTCCGGCTCGCTCAGCTCCAATCCTGACAATGACATCCCGGAGATAATACGGTCGCTTAAAGGGCGTATCCACTTTGCCCATGTGCGCAATACAAAGCACAATGGCCCAAAAGATTTCGAGGAATCCGCGCACCTTTCTTCCGACGGGTCGCTGGATATGTACGAGGTGATGAAAGCTCTGCACGACATAGGCTTCACCGGAATCGTGCGCCCGGATCACGGCCGGGCGATCTGGGGAGAGGTGTCAATGCCTGGCTACGGGCTCTATGACCGCGCCATTGGCGCAAGCTATCTGATCGGCCTGTGGGAAGCTATCGTGAAAAACGGCGGTAAGTAGCATTGAGTAGGCCTGTCCGGTAACCATGTGATGCCAGGTTTGCGCGGCGATTTTTCGCCAGGTTAGGAAGCGGCGACGCCCGGGGTCCACGCGAAGCCCGCCTTTGGCTTCGTGGGGTGGACTGAGCGTACCCGCAGTGGTATGCAAGGAGCCGCTGACAATGCATGGCGTAAAATTGACCGCTAAGACGGTGTCACATGGTTACTGGTCAGGTCTAGTATATATTACATCGTTAAGGAGGATAATTATGAAAAAAATTCACGTGTTAGCGGCATCAGCATTAATCGCCACATTTTTCTTAGCAGCTTGCGCGGGCGGCGCCCCTGCAGTCGGAGGCGGTGAAACGTCACCCGCTGCCGAAGCACCTGCTGATCAAGTGTTCACAATCATGATGTCTACGTCTCAAGCTGACGGCGCACCTGTTGTACAAGGCTTCAGAGATTTGTCGGACGCTCTGTATGAGCGCTCCAACGGCCGCCTTGTCATGAATATATTCCCGAGCAGCGCGCTGGGAGCGGACGACGACGTAATTGAACAAGCTATGCAGGGCGTTAATGTGGCAATGTTTACGGACGCATCCCAGTTGGGCAACTTTGTGCGCGACATTGGCATAATCCAAGCTCCATTCATACTGGACAGCTATGAGGATATACTTACATTGATCGAGTCCGATCTGTTTAGAGGCTGGGAAGAAGAACTGGCGACCCAGCACGGCATAAGAATATTGGCGATGAATTGGTACGATGGAGCCAGACACTTCTTGACAAATACGCCCATCCACACTCCGGCGGATTTGGCGGGCGTCAGAATAAGAACCCCGGGTTCGGCAGTGTTCCAGGAGTCTGTCAGGGCAATGGGCGCTACGCCTATCGCAATGCCTTGGGGCGAAACTTACCCAGCCATCCAGCAAGGCGCAGTAGACGGAGCCGAGGCGCAAAACACAGCCACTTACAACTCAAGGATTTTCGAGGTTCTCAGCTACGTTAATAAGACAGGGCACTTCCACTTGATCCAGGCAATAATTACGGGCGAGGACTTCTTCCGGTCGATGCCTGAAGACTTACAGCAGATACTTTTGGAGGAAGCCGGAAGGATAGGCTCGATAAACGCGCGCATGATCCAGGATGTATCCGACGAGGTCGAGGCAAGTATGGTCGCGCAGGGCATGACCGTCATATATCCTGATGTCGAAGCGTTCAGGCAAGCGGCGGAAGCGGCCTATGAAGCGCTTGACTTCGTAGAACTGCGTCAGCAGGTTCGTGCAATTATTGAGAATTAACGGTCTTAACTATTTACATTGCAGCGGGTAATTGCTTTATGCGGTTGCCCGCTGCAATAATAAGCTTCCGGCGGAGGTATATATTATGAGCGCGATTAAGGCTGTATATAAATATATCTGCAAGTTCGAGGAGATTGCCGTACAAATAATATTATTCCTGCTCATGGTTACAATTTTTAGCGGCGCGGTTATGCGCAGTATCGGATATCCGCTTAACTGGGCAATAGATTTTAGCCTGCTTTTGTTTGCCTGGCTTGTGTTTTTGGGGGCCGATGTTGCTATCAGAAATACAAACCTCGTAAGATATAGATATAATTTTTAAAAGATTTCCGAAAATTATTCAACTTGGACTAACATTGTTTTTTAACGCGATGTCTGTTGCTTTTTTGGCGATACTTGTTTACCAAGGCTTTATATTGGCCTTTTCCAACATAAACAGAATATTTCACGCTCTTGGACTTAGTTATTCATGGGCTACCATCAGCGTTCCCATAGGCTCTATCCTTATGATAATATCCATAGTAATCAAATCTGTAAACCTTATAAGGGAGTTTAAGGCTACGAACTAAGAACCTGCGGTCAATAACCGAAATGCTGGCTGGAAGAGGTGATTTTTCGCCAATCTAGGAAGCGGCGACGCCGCGTACCTATAGTGGTACGCAAGGATGCTGTGTGCCTGTGGCATACGTTTAGCATCCGAAGCGCCAGCGTAGGCGGAGCCGCTGACAACGAGTGGCGGAAAAACGGGGCCCCCACGAAGCCCGCTTCTGGCTTCGTGGGGTGGAGTTCGACCTTCCAGACGGCGTTAAGTGTTATTGACCGCTGGTTCTAAGATTTAGGGGGTATTGACATGCTCATTGCTTTCTTCGTGTTTTTGATACTGCTTTTCCTCGGAATGCCTGTCGCGTTTTCGATTGCTCTCGCCGGTCTTTCATTTTTCTTGATGACGCCCGAATTACCCTTGACTATTGTAGTTCAAAGAACTCTAACGACCTCACAATCATTTACAATGCTGGCCGTACCGCTGTTCATTTTTGCGGGGCATTTGATGAACCATACCGGCATAACAACGCGTATCATTAAGCTTTCTACCGTTCTGGTAGGACATATGTACGGCCATGTAGCGCAGGTTACGATTGTTATGAGTACACTGCTCAGTGGCGTTACAGGTTCCGCAACGGCTGATGCGGCGATGTCGGCACGTGTGCTTGGCCCGGAAATGATTAAGCAGGGCTATAAAAAAAGCTGGGGAGCCGCGATCAACGGCCTGTCCGCTATGATAACGGCAACTCTGCCGCCAAGCATGGGGCTTATTATCTACGGCACCGTTGGGGAAGTCTCGATAGGCAGATTGTTCTTGGGCGGAATTATTCCCGGTTTCTTGATGATGTCATTTCTGATGCTGGCCGTTATGATTACCGCCAGAAAGCTCAATTACAAGCCTGACCGCAAAGCGGCATCTCCCGGAGAGATGTTCAGAGCGTTACTCGACGGCATCTGGGCGCTGTTTTTCCCGATTATTCTCATCGTCTTCATAAGGTTCGGCATATTTACGCCGTCGGAATCCGGCGCGTTTGCCGCGATATACGCTATCTTTGTCGGTGTCTTTATCTATAGGGAGCTCACGTTTGAAAAATTCAGAACTGCGCTGGTACACGCGGCCAGAGACATTGGAGCAATCATGCTTATAATTTCCGTTTCCGGCGTGTTTGGCTTTGGTATTGTATTTGAAAACCTCGGCCCGATGCTCGCCGGCTTTATAATGGGAATCACCGAGAATCCAATTCTGCTGCTGTTCATCATAGTTACGCTGCTCATAATAATCGGAAGCGTTTTGGAATCTACGGTTATAGTGCTGATACTTACGCCAATTCTTCTGCCGATAATAACTCGCGCGGGAATAGACCCTGTGCAGTTCGGGTTAATAATGATGACCGTGGTCACCTGTGGAATTATGACCCCTCCAATGGGCATAGCGTTGTTTACGGTTTCGGACATAATGGATTGTAAGCCCGAAGCCGTCGTCAAGGACGCGGTACCGTTCTATCTGGCAATTTTGGCTGTGGTCATCTGTATGATCTTCTTCCCGCAGCTAACGCTATTCTTGCCAAATCTGCTGTTCTAAATAAGGCCATTGAACGTGGCTGCCGAGCTAGTCAGAATTCACTCCTTAAGAGTTGGGCAATTATTGTAATTGCACCCCTGCCGGTTAGCTTTTTAAAAGCCGGAAGCTGCATAGCCGGCACAACGCCGTCGATCTTTGGAGCTCGGGGTACCCCGACGAGCAGATGCGCTAATACGTGACTTGCTTACGGGCTGCTTAAAGCCCGTAAAAGCCATAAAGCCTGAAACCTACGCAATGATGGCATTATCGTTGGTATAGAAGAAAATACAAGGCTAAAATGGTTAAAGCTGTTGGGCGGCAATCGGAAAGCGGATACTCCGTGGGGTATCCGCTTTTGCCTGTTTGTAGATAATGCTTATTAACTGTATATATTATGTTTCATCACTTAGTAATTTAATTACCCCGGCGTCACGTATTCCAAGCGACTTAATACAATCGTTAGCTAGTTACCCGGTGATAATGCTTTCCAACCCTTTTTTAATCACCGAAGCAGTAAACTCTGTATCGAGGATATCAAGGAAGACCTCATCAAATTCATGCTGTCCGTAACGGATTGCATTCCGCCTGCGTCCGATTTCCTTAAACCCGCATTTTTCGCAAACCTTTAATGAGGCTTTATTAAAAGAAAAGACTTCTGTCATAATGTTTCGGAGATTTAGCACGTTAAAACCAAAATCTAGCAATAAGTTAGTTGCATCAGTACCGATGCCTTTTCCTCTTATGTTTTTGTCTCCGATAAAAATACCTGCAACCGCCGACCTGTTGACTAAATTAACCCTCATCAATCGCACAATACCAATAACATTTTCGTTTTTTACATCTGCGATATAAAATCCATACCTGCCGGGGTTGCTCATGCTTTCCAAATACTGTCTTTGCAATTCTATCGTTATCATATCGGATATATCTCCTGTTAAAAGCGAAAGCTCGAGGTTATTACTCCATTCGGCAACTTTTTCTGCATAACTGCCGTCTACTGGTGAGAGGTAACATGATTTACCTATAAATTTCTTAACCATTTTACGTAACTCCTAACCGTCAGAATAGGTCGCACATACTAAGGGATGGCGTGAAAAGTGCCGTGGCATCGTTTCGCATGTACTAATATGCTTTTGTTTATGTCTTTTTGCACAATAGAGTTAATATAAATGCCGTGATGTATTTTAGAACTTGCATCACGCTTACATTTTTAACTAAATAAGTATTTTTATGTTCAAAACGTACTGTTAATCCTGGCGCATGTGTACGGCAAGCATTTTGATAATGAAGGCGTCATAGAAATTTTTTGAAGGATCAAGACCTGTAAGATCGTGCAGCTTTTCCAGACGGGACCTGATAGTATTACGGTGCAGCAGGCTTTTTTCAGAAGCAATGGAAATGTTCATGCAATTGTCGATAAAATGTTCGGCACAATCCAGCAACTCTGTCCGAAGCGAGCCGTCCTTCTTTTCTAGTTTTTTCAAATTAGGGGTCAACAGCTTCTTTAAAATTTGTGGATGCAGGTAATGGTAAATGTTGTCTAACAATATGTTTTCAAGTAAATAAAGATGTTCATCCCGTCCGGCTCTATTCCCGATCTGTATGATTTCGCAGGCCTCTTCAAAACTTTTCTTAACATCCCCCACTCCGCTGTAAATATTGCCGTATGCCATGTTGAATGAGAAAGCGCTGAAAGCGCTTAAATCCTTTATAAACCCTTGACATATTTTATCAAGCGAAAGATATATGCGAGAGTGGTCTTGAATCGGCACAAAGGACTTAATAATTAGAATAGTGTTACGATCGTAAATAAGCACAAGGTCTTGGGTATTAAGGTACCGGTTGTCGCTTAAACAGCTCGCCACTTCATTACGCACAATTTCGATGCTGGATTGATACCCAAGCCGCAGATTGATGTTAAAGTAGCTGGTTTGGTGAAACTGCAAATTGATACAGATCACGGCACGCAGCAGCGAAGGGTCAATTTCCTGCCGATTCATCATTGAGATAAGCTTGTCGACGTCTACCTGCTCGGACAACATCAGCCGCGCGATCTGTCCGCGCTCATCGCGACCGGAGAGCGTACGGCTGTATAGGTCATATTCAAGAGCCGACTCAAGCGCTGCCCTGACCGCCATGCCTTGCTGCACAGAAGACGCCTGCCCACGAACTATTACAGTGCCGCGCAGTTCCCCTCCAAGGAATACAGGCGTACCGTATACCACCCAATCGTCCTGTTTTTCGCTTTCAATCACAGCCGGGCGCATGACCTGCACGATATACTGCGCGGTACTGCTGTTCATCCCAACTCTTAATGAATCAGTTGACGCCAATATTCGGGTACGCTCGTCCGTGATGTGAATAATGGAATTAGATGAATATTTTTCTAAAAGTTGGTCAAGAAAATTCACACTGAGCATTTCTACACCTACTTATAAATTGTGCCGCAAGCACATATTTTACACAAAGCACACCGACAATTAACAAAAATATATAAATATAAGTATATCAGAAAAAGCAAATAATTTCAATGTGCATACAGAACTGAATCTCTTGCTGCAATCAATAAATATACACATAAAATACATGCTAATGCTATTGAATGTTTCGGTGTAATTTTGGTATTATTGAATAAGGTAACATTGAGCAATATTTATCAAATTCTATAAGGAGGAACGCTCATGATTGACATATCTAGTCAGGATGTTCTCAAAAAGTACCTTCTGGATAAGAAACACATACAGCAATCTGACGATTGTTCTATCACATATTGCGGCGGCGGCGTATCCGGTACGGTAGCGTTTGTTCAAGCCGGCGGACGTGATATGATTGTAAAGCAGGCTCTGGCAAAACTCAAAGTAGCCGAAGAATGGCTGTGCGACCCAAACCGGATGCAGATCGAAATGAAGAGCAACGAGGTCTATCACCGCTTAGCGCCGGAAAACGTTCCCGAGGTGTACTTCTACGACCATGACAACTACATATTCGGACGCGAAGCGGCGCCCGAGCACGCGGTCATGTGGAAGAGCAACTTGATGGAAGGTCAGTTGGACTTTGTCGTCGCTGAAAAGGTAATGCGTTCGCTTGTTATTGTGCACAACGAATGTTCAAAGGATAAGGAAGTTGCCGAATTTTTCGCCGACAAAACAATTTTCCACGACCTTCGTATATCTCCGTATCTTAAATTCATACTGAATAAGCATCCGCAGCTCACAGAGTATTCTCAGCCTGTAATAAATGAATTGATGGACAGCGCGATAACGCTGGTTCACGGCGACTACAGCCCCAAGAATGTGATGCAGGACGGGCGCAGGGTGTACCTGATGGACTTCGAGGTCGCGCACTATGGCCACCCCTCCTTCGACCTTGGGTTTCTGTCCAATCACCTGATTCTTAAATCAGTGCACAAACGCAGCTTCGGAGCCGCGTACCTTAGTATGCTGAACCATATATTGGATTTATACTTTAACGAAATGACCTATATGGACAAATCCTCGCTGGAGGTCAGCTATCTCAAGCTGCTTCCGCTGCTGATGATCGCGAGGGTAGACGGCAAGTCGCCGGTGGAATACCTGGTAGGTAATGCCGAAAAGCAGCAGCTCGTACGCGATATGGCCTACGCTATGATCGACAACAAAGTGCTTTGCCGCAAAAATATGATAAAGCTGATGCGTGAATACGTTGAAAATAACTAGGAGGTCACGAATGTCTTCATACAAGATAACGCAAGTGGTGGCGCGTCAGGTTTTCGATTCACGCGCTAACCCCACCGTAGAGGTTGACGTGATGCTTGAGTGCGGGGCAATGGGGCGTGGAACGGTTCCGTCCGGCGCTTCCACAGGCATTTACGAGGCTCTGGAGCTTCGCGACGGCGACGAGAAGCGTTTTGGCGGCAAGAGCGTAAGCAAGGCTCTTGATAACGTAAGGAATATTCTAGCTCCGGCTATAATAGGGATGGACGCCACCGACCAGGCCGCGATTGACAGCAAAATGACAGCTCTTGACGGCACGGCTGCCAAGAGTAATCTCGGCGCAAACGCTATACTCGGCTGCTCCCTAGCAGTTGCGTGGGCTGCGGCGAACGCGGCAAGGCAGCCGCTGTTTCGGTACTTGGGCGGTCATGCCGCGAAAACGCTACCGGTTCCAATGATCCAGATAATCGGCGGGGGGGCGCACGCCGTGGGCTCCGTTGACATCCAGGACTACTTGGTCGTGCCGATGAGCGCGGCAAGCTTCGAGCAAGGCTTCGAGATGGTCGTAAACGTATACAACGCCACAAAGAAAGTTTTTGCAAAGGCCGGAAAGCCTCTGTCTACTGCCGACGAAGGCGGCTTCTGGCCAAGCGGCTTTAAGAGCAACGAAGAAGGACTCGCACTGATAACCGAAGGTATTGCCGCCGCCGGCTACAAGCCTGGCGACGACGTAGCGATTGCGCTGGACATAGCTTCAAGCGAATTTTACAACAAGGACAAGGAAACATATAGCCTGCACCTGGAAAATCTTGAACTTTCGCGAGAGAAGTTTGTAGACTTGCTCTGTGACTGGGTAGACAAATATCCAATTATTTCCATTGAAGACGGCTCGTCCGAGCTGGATTGGGACGGCGCCGTGATGCTTACTAAGAAGCTTGGCTCCAGGATACAGTTAGTTGGGGATGATTTGTTCACTACCAACATACCGCGTATAAGGGAAGGCGTCGAGCGCGGCGCGTGTAATGCCGTGCTTATAAAGATAAATCAGATCGGTACGCTTACCGAAACCCTCGACGCTATCGAATATACCAAGAGCGTTGGCTACCTTCCGGTTGTGTCCGCTCGTTCAGGCGAGACCGAGGACTGTTCCATCGCGCACCTAGCCGTTGCGGCCAATTGCGGACAGCTAAAAGTCGGCTCAGTCGCGCGCGGCGAGAGAACCGTCAAGTGGAACGAGACGATCCGTATAGAGCAGTTGCTTGGAAAATACGGGACATATCCGTCGGGGGACATTTTTAAGCGGATTACTATAGTAAAACAACTTTAATTCAGTAACAAAATATTTTTCAAGCGATAGCGTGTCCGCGCGGCTTCACGCGCGGATCTGAAAAATATTTTGTTACTACTATCAAGTTGTTTTACTATAAAAGATAAACAAATCAGCCGGTAGCAAACGGCAGTGAATATGGCAGCTTTTCTACGTTGCCATTTTCATTTTCCATAACTTGTGATATACTGTACAGGGGGTGTTAGATAATGGCCAAAATGCAAATGACACCGTATGAACGAGTAATGGCTGCTATACAACGCAAGGATTTCGATGTTTTTCCGGCCATAAACCCAACATCTGTAGCCACCTTGGATTGCATGAGGCTTTCAAACGCTTATTTTCCAGAGGCTCATACCGACCCTGTCAAAATGGCGGCGCTTGCTTCGGTCGGTCATGAGCACTTCAAATTTGATTCGGTGACACCATACTTTTCGGTTCATTTGGAGGCCGCCGCTCTGGGCGCTCACATTGACTGGCGTGATGCCGGTCATATGCCTCAGGTAATCACAAAACCGATCAAGAGCATAGACGATTTTGAGCTCGTGCCCAAGTTTATTCAAAACTCAGAGTTCCAAAAACTGTTGCGAACCATCCGCATACTCAAGAAAAAATATTCGGGACAGGTTCCAATAATCGGCAAAGTTATGGGCCCGTGGACGCTGGCTTACAATCTGTATGGCGTTGAAAATCTAACTATCGACATGATCCTCGAACCTAAGAAAACTGCGGATTTAATCAATGAACTTTCGGCTGTGCCTATAAAATTCGCAAAGGAACAGTTCAACGCCGGAGCCGACATGGTCACATGGGCAGAACACGCAACCTCAGATTTAGTCAGCCGCCATGTTTATAACGAGTTCATCATGCCTGTTCACCAGAAAGCCGCATTTATACTTCAAGACAGCGGCCCAATAATTTTACATATTTGCGGCAATGTTATGGATAGGCTCGCCGGCATAAGTAAGTCAGGATTCCAGATTTTCCATATACATTCACGTAACGACATTCCTGCGGCGCTTGAAACGGTCGGAGACAATATCCTTTTCGTCGGCGGTCTCAACAATCCGCTCACGCTTAGCCAGGGCACGCCGGCGCTGGTTCGCAAAGAAGTAGAATACCATTTGCGCAGCGGGGTTAATCTAATTTCTCCCGAATGCGCGCTGCCATGCAATGTGCCGGAAGCAAATCTTCTGGAACTCACAAGGACTGCCCATCAATATTCTCGTAAAGATATGGCTTTGTAAGCAGCCTGCCTATAGCTGTTCCGGTTGAAAACCGTGCCGTCAGGCGCAGGATTTTTTGCGCAAGACTAGGAAGTGACAACGACGCGTGCCTATAGTCAATCAACTTGAAAACCGTCCAATAGAACACAGGATTTTTTTCGCAAGGCTAGGAAGCAACGCCGGCGCGAACCCGTAGTGGTTCGCAAGGAGGCGCTGACGACGTGTTGCGTAAAAAAGACAAGCCTGTTCGCGTTTCGTTGTCTAAAACAACTTAGGCCGCACCAATTTTTACATTGTGAAAGTTTTAGACAACATGAAAACACGAATTTGATGGGATGGTTTTCAACCGGATCAGCTATATATGCCGGACAAACGAAAAAGCAGTGGAAATCGGATTAACCGCCCACTGCTTTCATTATTTTCTAAGCAGAGCCTAACCCTGCATTGCCTTGCTGACTTCTTCCGCGAAATTTTCTTCCTTTTTCTCGAGACCTTCGCCTGTCTCGTATCTTACGAAGTGTTTGACGCTTACCGGAGAGCCGATCTCCTTGCCGACAGCCTCGAGATATTTAGCCACGGTCAGGTCGCCGTCCTTTACATATTCCTGCTCGAGAAGACAGAAGTCTGTAAGAGCCTTTGTTAAGCGGCCTTCCACCATTTTTTCAACGATTTTTTCGGGCTTTCCCTCGTTGAGCGCCTGCTGCTTCAGTATCTCGCGCTCCTTGTCTATAAAGTCCTGCGGCACATCGCCGCGCTGAACAAACTTGGGGTTCATGGCTGCAATCTGCATCGCCAGATTCTTACCGGCCTCGACCAAGGCGTCGCTGTCTTTGTCGCACTCAAGCTCTATCAGCACCGACACCCTCCCGCCGCCGTGTATATAGGCCACGATAGCGCCGCCGCCCTGCTTTACAAACACATGCTTGCGGCGGATCGAAAGGTTCTCGCCGATCACCGCGATCTTGTTTGTCAGGGCTTCTTTTATTGTGGTGTATTCCTTGCTGATCCAAGATTCTTCTAAAAATTCTTCAATTGCGCTTACGGGTGAATGCATGGCAAGCTTGGCCACATGTTCCACAAATGTGCGGAAATCTTGATTTTTCCCCACGAAATCTGTCTCAGAATTGACTTCCACAATCGCGCCGCGCGCGCCGTCGTCAGAGACAAAGCTCATTACAAGCCCTTCAGTAGCTATGCGGCCGCTCTTCTTGGCCGCGGAAGCAAGGCCCTTTTCACGAAGAAACTCCTGCGCTTTCTCAATATTGCCGTCGGTAGCCGCAAGCGCGTTCTTGCAATCGACCATGCCCGCGCCTGTCATTTCCCTTAGCTCTTTTACCATTGCCGCACTGACTGCCATCTATAACTCTCCTAATTTATAATTATGATTTTATCCGCAACTGTTTATGCCGGCATTTCCGAGGATTCTTCCTCAGCCGCCTGTGCTTCCGCTCCCTGCTGCTCGTCCTGGCCGCCGCTTAGCTGCATTCCCTGACGCGACTCGATAACGGCGTCGGCAAGCCTTCCCGCGATAAGCTTTACGGCGCGGATCGCGTCGTCGTTGCCGGGGATAACGTGGTCAACCTCGTCGGGGTCACAGTTTGTGTCGACTATCGCTACTATCGGAATACCAAGCTTGCGGGCCTCAAGTATCGCTATATGCTCCTTGCGTGTATCAACAACGAACAAAACGTCCGGTATGCGCTTCATGTTCTTGATGCCGCCTATATTACGCTCGAGCTTTTCCTTCTCGAGCATAAGCTTTGCCGTTTCCTTCTTGGGAAGCAGATTGAATGTTCCGTCTTCTTCCATTTTCTCCAGACTTTTTAATCTGTTGATACGAGACTGCATCGTCTTAAAATTGGTCAGCATTCCGCCCAGCCAGCGCTCGTTTACGTAGTACATCCCGCAGCGCACGGCCTCTTCCTTTATCGAGTCCTGCGCCTGCTTCTTTGTTCCCACAAAGAGCATCTGTCCGCCGTCCTTAATGATATTGCTGACTGCCTTGTAGGCTTCATCGATCTTGCGCACCGTCTTTTGCAGATCAATGATGTAAATACCGTTTCTTTCGACAAAGATATACTCTGCCATTTTGGGGTTCCAGCGGCGGGTTTGATGTCCGAAATGAACGCCGGCCTCCAGAAGCTGTTTCATTGAAATTACGCTCATGGCGCACCTCCTAGGTTTTTTCCCTCCACGGCCGATTGGCTGTAACAACCTAGATCAAGGCCGTGTGTGAATTCCGAAAGATTATAACATATTCAATTTTGTTTGTAAATATCCAAATTTGATGTTATTATAGTATAGGTGATAAAATTGGACTATATCGTAATGGATCTTGAATTTAACCAGCCCTTTGACTTCCAGGACGGCACGGGAGCCGAGGTCGTACCGGAGTGCCCCTTCGAGATAATGCAGGTCGGGCTTGTAAAGCTTGACTCATCCTTTAACATCCGCGAAATGATGGAGCTGAACATTCGTCCTTCGATCTATAAGCGTATCCATCCCTTTGTGGGCAGAATCACGGGTATTACTCACAGGGATCTCTACACAGAGGCTCAGAGCTTCCCCCAGAGCTTCGATGAAATTACCGGCTTTATCGAATCTTCGGAAAACATATTCGCGGTGTGGGGCGGATCGGACGTCAAGCTGCTATTCAAGAACATACTCTATCACGGGCTCCCCACAAGCGGCATACCCACGAATTTTATTGATGTTCAGGCGCTTGCCGGCCGCCGCCTTAACGCGTCTTCCGGCATGTCGGTCGGCCTCAAAAACGCAGTGACAACCTTGGGAATTGAACAGGACCGCCCGTTCCACAACGCGCTGAGCGACGCCCTCTATACCGCACAAATCTTTAACATCGTGCGCGGGGCCGAGACAAGCCTTGAAAAATACATTAAGGGAATTAGTTCTGACAGCGGCAGCCGCAGCCGGAAAGAAAAAAACCTCCCCTACGACACGGCGGCGCTCTACCACGAAGCCGAAAAACTGTTCGGCCGCAAACTATCGTCATCACAGAAAAAAATCGTCAGGAAGATATACGAGATGGGAATGATTGAAAAATTTTCAAGCAGGACATGATATAACCATATCCGTCCATCTTATTAAGAAAAATATTACTTTACAGCAATACTTGCATATTCCTCCCCGGCTGACTGTTTATCTTTACAGCCTTGGCAATATCCGTAAAAGAACATTCTTTTGTCCAAGACACTGAAGCCATGGCTCAAAAACATCTCCGAATCAATGTTTTCGAGAATATGCGGCAGCTTTATATCGGTTACAGTGTTGCAGCCAAGGCATATGGAATGAGCGTGCTGGGACGTGTTGCTGTCATAACGGTTGGAATCTTCCCCCGTGTTGATCTCTAAGATAATGCCCTCGCTCCTGAGCGTGTCCAGGGTTTTATAGACCGTAGCCAGGCTCATCGAAGGATAAACCTTCATAAGGTCACTGAATATAACCTCAGCCGTCGGGTGGGAGTACGAGCTCATAAGATACTCTAAAATCGCGACGCGCTGAGGTGTAACTTTTAGACTATGCCGTTTTAGAATGATTGAATATTCTTCCATATTTACACACCTACACATAGTTTATCTGATAATTATTATTAAATAATAATACAGCTATGAACGGGTGTCAATAGCTTTTAAATCACAACATAATAACGAGTCCACTTATTATCACCTCAAGCGGCAGGGAGTTAGACCCGTAAAAATTAAATTTCGCCCCTGTATATAGATAAGTGTTTATAATACACTTCAAGCGTCAAATAAAACCGCGCCTGTACAGGCGCGGTTTTATTTGACGCTTACACTGATTGCGCGTTAGAGGAAGCTATCTCCCTCCAATTTCTGTAGCTTGGTTGAAACATTCACGTTTTTATTTTTCAACTAAGTGCAACCGATTAATATTTTTGCTGTCTATATATGTGAAGGGCAAACGCGGCGATAATGTTGCGTAATCTATATTTAGCAGAATCGCGAAGCGATTGTGCAAGTTGGGAGGATTGTATGTTCCAAATAGTTTCTGACGGTAGCTGTGATTTTAGCAATGAGGAGGTTAAACAGCATAATGTTGATATCGTTCCATTCTATATAAGTTTTGACCATGTGAACTATCTGAAAGAAGGGGTGGACATAAGCAAGGAGGACTATTTTAAGCGCCTTGTATCCGAAAAGGGTCTTTTCCCAAAAACGTCCCAACCCAATCCTCAGGACTATATAGACATATGCGCTCCACATCTTGAAGACGGCGAAGATATAATCATTCTTACCATATCTTCAAAACTCAGCGGTTCTCACAACAGCGCCACGCTTGCCGTCGACATTCTTAAAGAAGATTATCCGGACAGGAAAATAGTGCTGTTAGACTCATTAAACGGGAGCGTATCCCAAGGTCTTATACTGCGGGAGATTATCAAAATGCGCGACGCCGGATATACGCTGAATGAAACAGCGCGGCTTGCCGGTAAAGTCATAAAGACCACAAGGGTTTACTTTACGCTGGACAGCTTGGAGTACCTGCGAAGGGGCGGGAGGGTTGGCCCTACAACAGCGCTGGTCGGCGGAATTTTAGGACTGCGCCCAATACTGCAGTTAGAGGACGGGCAGGTCTCGCAGCTTGACAATGTACCCGGAAAAAAGAAGGCGCTCAAGCTTATTGAAGAGGCTATGATAGACGCGTTGCAAGACGAAGCGCAAAATATAAGCCTAAGCATAGGCCACATACTTAGCGAAGAAGATGCGCTCTCCTTTAAAGCAAACACGGAAACGGCGCTCGGTGTGAAAATAACCAACCCCATAACGGAAGTTGGCGCAACAATAGGCACACACGCGGGGCCGGGAGCGTTAGCATTCGCATATTGCAGAAAATACGACGCTTTTAAAGAGGGAGGGGCTTAATAATATGATGAGTACTTGGTATATCGCAGCGCAAATTCTGGGCTTGATTACAATTGGCTTTGAATTTGCGTCGTATCAAATAAAGGACAAAGTAAAATACTTTCTAGTTACCGGCATCGGCAGCTTTTTTTGGATGACAATGTTTATAGCCATCGGTCTTGCGACCGGTATGAGCACGCAGCTTTCACTGATTGTCGCCGCCATCTACAGCACCATACGCAACCTGGTGTTTTACAGAATTTTTGCCAAAAATACGCCTGAGAGCAAGGAAGCGGGGCTCATTTTCCTGCTTGTAATGATTGTGATAGCTATTGTCGCCGGTATTTTTACGGTTTTGAACGCGCCGGAACAAGTTAGATGGCTGCACGGAATCGGACTACTAATGGCTATAGGCTTTGTAGTAGGCCAGTACTTGCCGGGCGTCCACTATGTACGCATAGCTGTTGTATTCTACGCTCTTGCCGTATTGCTTACACAAACCCCGTTAAATATTCTATACGGTGATTTCCGCTGGAACATAATGGGCGTCCTGATTGAAGCAGCCAAAATTATTTCAGTGGCTATATTCTATATTCGCTATGCATCCGAACCGAAAAAACCGCAATTAAAATTCGCCAGACCATAAGAACCTGTGTTCAATACCCGAAATGCTGGCAAGAAGTGGCGATTTTTTCGCCACTTCTTGCCAGCGTTGAGCGGCATTGAACACAGGTTCTAAGATGTTTCATAATAATTCCGCCTGTTGTAGCTATATTATCTTACAACAGGCGTTGTATTCTTATAATAATTAATAGGATATGACTTTACAAAAGAAATTCAAGGGCAACTAAGCTGACAGCCATTACGCCCATTCCGGCAAACAACCACTTCATCACCAAGTGGTGCTTCCCATATTTTTGTGCCGCAGGCAGTAATTGATGAATGGCCACAAACACCATAATTCCGCTCACAGCGGCAAATACGACCCCAAATACGGCATCCATGTCGTCAAATATATTTCGCAGCAAGAGCCATGCCGCAAGCCCCCCCAGCGGCTCTGTCATCCCCGTGCATATGGAAGTCAGCATAGCTTTAGCTTTGCTGCCTGTTGCATAATAAATAGGAGTTGACATGGCAATGCCTTCTGGAATATTGTGTACGATAATTGCAATGGCGATAGCGATTCCCATAGTCGGTTCATACATGGCCGCCATAAAGACAATAAGCCCTTCTGGAAAGTTATGTATGGCAATAGCAGCGGCAGACATAATCCCTGTACGCTTCAATTCTTTTTCATCTTTATGAGAAAACATTTTCGCCTTGCCTTGTTGAGGCATAGATTCTAATAATTCCGCAACCTCATCATCATGAGGTATGAACTTGTCGATAATTGCCATTAATGCAATACCCGCAAAAAACGCTGCGGTAGCAATCAAATATCCTGTCGCCTCACCATGCACGTACTCCAAAGATTCAACAGCTTCTAAAAATATTTCCGCGAAAGAAATATACAGCATTACCCCTGCCGAGAAGCTAAGGCATACAGACAAAAATTTCTTGTTTGTAGCGTTGGAGAATAAAACCACAAGACCGCCGACACCGGTAGCGAAGCCGGCAAGTAAGGTAAGCGAAAAAGCAAATATCATTTCGTTCATGGACAGCATCTCTCCTTAAAATCCAGATTAAAAGTTAGTTAGAGCTAATCTCTCAGGATGTTAGCACAAACTAACTTATTTGTCAAGCGTTCATATCAAATTTACTAAGAAATTTTATAAAAAACTCTTGACACCTGAGCTGCTATTCACTACTATATACTGGTACTAATTAATATTTAGTACCAGTACGCTGAGAACATGCTAATTATCCAATGGCGAGGTGGTGGAAAAGTTGAGCGAAATGCTCAAAGGAGTGCTTGAAGGACTTGTACTGGAAATAATAAGCCGTAATGAAATCTATGGCTATGAAATTGTAAAGAAGTTAAGCGCTCTTGGCTTTGAGGGAATTGCAGAAGGAACGGTCTACGCCATTCTTGTACGGCTTGAAAAAAACCGGCTGGTTCACATACACAAAAGGCCGTCTGAAATTGGCCCGCCGCGAAAATTTTACACCCTCAATGAGCGCGGTCGTGATGAATTGCTTTCATTTTGGGCAAGATGGGAATTTTTATCCGGTCGGATCGAATACCTTAAATATGACGCGGGCAATGAATAATGAGCTTTGGCAGCGGAACGACGTGGAAAATTAATCAGTTTGCAAAGCCTGTTCACCTTACGTAAAACTGAGGATGAACAGGCTTTAATCAATGCTGCTATAAAAGAAAATCTCCTAACTCTACAAAAAGCGCCATCATCCCGTATGTTATAAGAGCAAGCCCGGAAATAATATGACTTAAAGCGACAGGGATTCGTTGCACATGCTTATTTCTGGCCAAATAGAATGAAAACGCCGAATATCCGAAATGAGCAAACGCAACGGTAATAGGTATAACAAGCGTGGAGTGCGGAAGGAATATAAACGTAATACCCATGGTTATCAGCATCGCCTCTACACTCATCACCAACCCCACAAGGACAATTGTTTTAAGCGAAACGTTCACTTCTTCCGCGGTCTCTTTGCGGCGTTTAATATGCTCAGATACAAAGTAATGCAGGATAGTCCAAAGCCCAAGCGAGATAAAGGCAACGCCTACAATCAGGTCGGGATCAAACGGTATTATTTCATATATTTGACCTGCGATTAAAAAGCCAAAAATGCACAGCCCCAAAAGAAACGCGTTAATTATAGCAAGGTATACAAATTTACATCTTTTTTGTAACCCCAGCGAAAGCCCAATGAAAAAGGCATCTACCGACACAACAAGTCCAGACAAAACCGGCATGAACATAATATTTCTTCCCCTCCCGACATAGCTGCGAGTAATTTACGCGAAATTCTCACAATACGCAACTCCTTGCCTCGCTTCTGATGAATACATAACTACAACCCCCCAATAATAGAATTAGCGTAAGGAAAGATATTTGCCTTACGCTAATGTATGCCAAGCTTTAACGAAGTGTTACGCTTGCTTTGCCCCAGGAAACGGAGGAAGAGCTATGTCGGAAAACAATAGGTTCTACACCCTGAAAGGATACGCCATGCTGGAAGGCAACGTAATTACATCATCCATGGAAGATTATCTGGAAATGATCTACAGAATCCATTCAAGCGGCGAAGCGGTAAGGATTGGCGCGCTTGCCGAAAGCCTGAACGTTAAACCTTCTTCCGCATCAAAAATGGTAGACAATCTCAAAAGACAAGGTATGGTCTAGTCTGAAAAGTACGGTTACATAAAGTTGACGAACGCCGGCAGCGAGCTTGGGAAATATCTGGTTTTCAGGCACGATACCCTCCATCACTTTTTATGCTATATCAATCAATCCGCAAACGAGTTGGAACAGGTTGAAAAGATTGAGCACTTTATCAATGCCGAAACAGTAAGAAATATTAAGAGACTGTTGGATGACCTGACCGGTAGGAGAGACTGAAAAATTTAAATAAAAACCTCTTGACAACTGGGAGTACAAATTATATAATGTAATAAGTACCCCTGATTAGGAGGTGTTAATTATAGAGGTACGAAAAAAACCGGGGCCAAAAACAGAGAATCCTATGGACAATCATCTTAAGTTTAGAGCTGACAAGGAGACTGTCGAAAAAATCGAATATTGTATGGAAAAACTCGACACTACGCGCTCTGATGTAATACGCAAAGGCATCCATTCTCTGTATGACGGCCTCACAAAAAAATAAAAAGGAAGCGGCGAACTCCCTACAAAAGAATTCCGCCACTTCCCCCCGCAGAATGCCCCTCAGGGCAAGTCTACATGAAATATTATATCATGTCGGTGACTGTCCTGCAAGGCATTCTGCAACAAAAATATCGAGAGGACGGTAAGTATGCCAAGAAACATACTTCACAACTTATACCGCGGCCAATTCAGCGCGTGGGAGCGCCGGCCGGTACGCACGGCTGAAAACATAGCGGTCAACCGCAAGATTGAGGACGAAAAGCACTATTTCACACAGAAAATGTCGCTGGACGACTGCCAGCGGTTTGAAGCGCTGGAGAACCTGTACTCCCACTCGAATGAATTTGAGCAGGAAGACTCTTTTTCCTACGGCTTTAAATTGGGCACAATGCTTATGTGCGCCGTATTTCTGGGTGAAGGCGAGCCGGAATGCGGTGAATAAAACTTCTATAAAAAAGGGATTGCCGTGCGGCAGTCCTTTTTTTGATAAGTCGCTACATCAACTCCGCTTTAAATCAATCTCAAATTTTCTGGAACCCGACTGTTTATGTTGATAAGATAGTCGTCTTTATAAACAGTGACAAAGTCATACTTCGCAACAAGGTTTTGGCACAAGCACAAGGAAAAATAAAGATGTAACTTTCTAATTCCACAGTATTTTAAAAAAAGCATTGACAACAGGATTTTAATATGCTATCATAAAACAGTAATAATTCTCATTATTGTTTTATGATAAGGATGAGAGTATGAAAGCCAAAAACTATAGTCGTAAGCGTGAAGCTATATTGGATAAAATCCGCTCCACTACCTGCCACCCCACAGCGGATTGGGTATTCCAAGCGCTAAGGAATGAGTATCCCAATTTAAGTTTGGGTACGGTTTACAGAAACCTTGTGCTGTTTAAGGAAGAAGGAAGTATCATATCCGTGGCTACCGTGGACGGCCAGGAACGATTTGACGGGTATATAGAGCACCACGGGCATTTTATATGCCGGAAGTGCGGCACCGTCACCGACGTATATCTGCCCGCGGATCAACCGGAGTTTGCTGCCCACGTTAAGCGGGCCCAGAGCTGCCGGGTGGATAAGGTAGACTGTATAGCTTATGGAACTTGCGCTGTATGTTTAGAAGCAGATTAACGGTTTCATGAATCTAAGAACTTGTATTCTAAAAACTAATCAAAATTACGAAAGGAAGTACGTTATGGGTCTGATAGGCAGAAAAGTAGAGCCTTTTGAAAACGACGCTTTTCAAAAGTCAAGAGGGTTTTTTAAGGTTTCGGAAAAAGATTTTGCGGGAAAGTGGAGCATTGTTTGTTTCTATCCTGCCGACTTCACGTTTGTTTGCCCGACGGAACTTGAGGATTTACAGGATCAATACGCAACGCTGAAGTCTCTGGGCGTGGAGGTTTACTCCGTATCAACCGATACGCATTTCACTCACAAAGGCTGGCACGACAGTTCGGCGGCCATTGGTAAGGTCGAGTACATCATGGTAGGAGATCCAAGTCATAATCTTTCACGGTTTTTTGACGTGTTAATCGAGAGCGCCGGACTGGCCGACCGCGGCACATTTATTATTGATCCGGACGGCGTGATACAAATGGCCGAAATTAACGCCGGAGGCATCGGACGCGACGCCGGTACGCTGGTTGACAAAATAAAAGCGGCTCAATATGTCCGCAAAAACCCAGGTGAAGTTTGCCCCGCAAAATGGAAAGAAGGCGGCGAAACCTTAAAGCCGAGCCTTGACTTGGTGGGCAAGATTTAATTCAATTAAATGTGCGGTAGTAGAGCGCTCCTTTTGGTGCGCTTTACTAATATTTATGGAGGTATTTTGATGGCATTAGATCAAGAAATTAAGTTGCAGCTTATCCCCTACTTGGATTATATAGAGCAGCCTGTTGTGCTAAGCGTTAGCGCGGGCTTTGACGAAATCTCCGAAAAAGTAATGGCATTTGTTCGGGAAATTTCAGAAATGTCCGACAAGATTTCAATTAAATCGGCTAAGCTGGAGAGAACCCCGAGCTTTGCGATTGATAAAGCGGGTGAATCCAGCGGAATTGTTTTTGCAGGGCTTCCCTTGGGGCATGAATTTACTTCATTTGTAATGGCGCTCTTACAAGTAAGCGGACGTAAGCCCAAAATCAGTGATAAGCTAATAGAGCAGATCAAAAGAATAGACAGAAGACTGGATTTTACTTCTTATGTGAGCTTGAGCTGCCATAATTGCCCGGAAGTTGTTCAGGCGCTGAATATCATGGCTGTGTTAAACCCGAACATAACTCATACGATGGTTGAGGGCGGCAGCTTTAAAGACGAGGTGGAGGCCAGGCAGATTATGTCGGTTCCCGCTGTCCACCTAAACAACGAGGAATTTGGCGGCGGAAGGATGACAATTGAGCAAATACTCTCAAAGCTGGGCGAGTCTGTTGACAGTTCCGAGCTAAACAACAAAGAGCCTTATGATGTGCTTGTGATTGGCGGCGGCCCCGCCGGCTCCGCCGCCGCTATATACGCCGCGAGAAAAGGTATCCGCACGGGTCTGTTGGCTGAAACATTAGGCGGCCAGGTTTTAGAAACCTTAGGTATAGAAAACATCATCGGAATAAAATACACGGAAGGCCCTAAATTTATGGCCGAAGTCGCGGAGCATGTTAAGGAATATCCCGTTGACGTTATATCGGCGCAACGCGCGGCCAAGCTTGAGAAAAAGGAGTTTTTAGAACTTAGCTTAAACAGCGGCGCGATATTAAAATCTAAAACAGTCGTTATAGCGACAGGCGCCAGGTGGCGAAGCATAGGCGTTAAAGGGGAGCAAGAGTTCAAAAACAAAGGCATCGCTTACTGCCCGCACTGTGACGGGCCGCTGTTTGCCGGGAAAGATGTCGCCGTCATAGGCGGCGGTAACTCCGGTGTTGAAGCCGCCATCGATTTAGCGGGAATTGTCAAACATGTAACGGTTGTTGAATTTATGCCGGAACTCAAAGCCGATACGATATTGCAGGAACGCCTGCGGGCCCTGAAAAATGTCACGATTGTAACCAATGCGCAAACAAAGGAGATTGCCGGATCCAGCAAGGTTGAAAGCCTAGCCTACGCGGACAGGGAAAGCGGAAATGAGACAACAATACAAGTGCAAGGCGTGTTTATCTTGATTGGCTTAGTTCCGAATACGGAGTGGCTGGCCGATACATTGGAGCGCACAAAAATAGGCGAAATAATTGTAAATAAGCACGGCGCGTCGAATGTCCCCGGTGTTTTTGCCGCGGGAGATTGTACCGACAGCGCGTATAAGCAGATTATTATTTCAATGGGAAGCGGTGCGACGGCGGCGCTAGGCGCGTTTGACTATCTGATCCGAAACGGTTGATTGTAAGAACCTGTGTTCTAATGTTCGGTTTAACAATGATTGCTTGAGCAGGACGCTAATCCATCCTGCTCAAGTTATGGGGAATTCAAGTGAGGTATATCTACATAATTCTCGGCATATTGTTTTTGGGAATAGGCGCAGTCGGAACGGTTATGCCCCTTGTCCCGACAACTCCGTTTGTAATTTTGACCGCCATATGCTTTGGCCGAAGCTCAAAAAGACTTCACACTTGGTTTCTTTCTACACGATTCTATCAAGAAAATTTAGAAAGTTTCGTCAGCAGGAGAGCCATGACAACCAGGAGCAAGCTGAAAGTGTTAATCATGATAACAGTAACCATGTCAATTTCATTTTTTGTGATGTTTGTTTTGTCCGCCCCTTTCTTCTCGCTGATAATATTAGCCGTCATTTGGCTATTTCATATGCTGTACTTTGGGTTTAGGGTGAAGACTATAAAGCGGTGAAATTGGACAGCAATAGCGGCTTATCAAAAAAAGGACTGCCGCGTGGCAATCCTTTTTTATAGAAGTTTTATTCACCGTATTCCGGCTCGCCTTCACCCAGAAATACGGCGCACATAAGCATTGTGCCCAATTTAAAGCCGTAGGAAAAAGAGTCTTCCTGCTCAAATTCATTCGAGTGGGAGTACAGATTCTCCAGCGCTTCAAACCGCTGGCAGTCGTCCAGCGACATCTTCTGTGTGAAATAGCGCTTTTCGTCCTCAATCTTGCGGTTGACCGCTATGTTTTCAGCCGTGCGTACCGGCCGGCGCTCCCACGCGCTGAATTGGCCGCGGTATAAGTTGTGAAGTATGTTTCTTG
>Ga0131853_10002445_pt1 | contig 33135 bp, 14 predicted proteins | sample TergutLab28metaG_FD_92764 | JGI IMG/M metagenome (GOLD analysis project Ga0131853, IMG submission 92764) | Labiotermes labralis P1 segment gut microbial communities from Petit-Saut dam, French Guiana - Lab288 P1 (version 2) (version 2) | ecosystem: Host-associated > Arthropoda: Insects >... | reverse complement strand
CCCAGGATAGAGACAGTTGGCGGACGCTTGTGAGTGCGGTAATGAACCTTCGGGTTCCGTGAAATGCGGGGAATTACTTGACTAGCTGCAAACCAGTTAGCTTCTCAAGAAGGACTCTGCACCATGGAGTAAATAAGTAAGTAAGATTGTGTTAGACTGTAAAATTACATATATTCTATTAATTATTGAGAACACAGGGGGGATGTCACCTGAAAATTACTGAGACGCATTTCTTCCAAACCCCTGTGTGATCTCTTTAAGAAATACCTTCCCTTCTTAGCCCTATTTCATAAAAAATCTCAGCTGATGTTTAAATCCGTCACTGTGTGTTTTTGTGTTGACCGAGGCGATCACAGAACGATAGTTACCGCGTTACCGAATTAGTCATAAATTTGGGTTGCTAGCCATTAATCTGAGTTCATTCAACTTGTTTCAGAATTCTGAAATTTTCTTTTTTTTTTATAAAAATCCAATGTATCTAGCCCCGTCTTAAAAAACGTTCGTGGACGATGTATTGCAGAACACATGTAAAGTTTCATCAACTTTTGAACGGAATACGCTAGTACCGCCCCACAAGCTTCATAATTAGCTCAATATGGCATGTTTTGATGAATGTGTCTGTACCGAAGGATTAAATTTACATAAATTACAACAACACTATTTTAACATCTACAAATCAAACATCGGTGTCTGGTTTCAATATATTTCTTGAGGTATCCTGTAGCGACAAATATTAAAACGTTTTTCTTTCAACCGTCGAGCTGTTCGCGTTCCATTACGCATATAATGAACAAAGTTTCGCCGAAGTGTGTGGATTTGTGAGCGTAGTGTCCTTATCAGCAGACAGCGGTTGGATTTTTGAAACTCAATTTTACAACAGGAAATGTATTTCAGCACTTCCTCCCGTATTCTGAATGCTTCTTACGGACCGCCACCCTTCTGTTATAGATTTTGAGAAACTCAATTTCCTTAGCTCGTCTGTGAGAAAAGAGGGGAGGTGGCAAACAACACGCCAGTATATGCTTACTGTTGCCATCTGTGCGTGGGAAAACGCAAAACCGCAATTGCGCCCCACCACCCCTTTACCCTTTCCTAGTACACATTAAAGCACACGGCGGTAAACCAAACGTGATTACTGTCTACAACCACGGCGGATTCCCCAGTTTCCCACGGCGATTCCACCAGTTTCTATGTTCGCCAAGTATTCGAAAGTTTCTGCATCTAACTGCCTCTAACGACCGTGTTATAGTATATTATTTACTGCGGAATATGCGGCTTCCTAATCTCTTATGAAAAATACTCGTTGCATTTCGTCACGACTCAGGGCCGTCCATGTAGGCTTTGTGGCTGGGAGAGTGGCCCTGGTTCACGCTATTCTCAGGGTACTTCGGTTTTCCTCTGTCAGTAAATATTTTCCATCATTACATCTCATATATTATTCACGTACTACCGACTGTATGCAATCTTAGCAACTGAAAGCTTCATCAAATAATCAAAATCTGGGTATATTCGCAGAGTACAGCCAACAAGATGCAACATTTCTCTAATTCATTTATTTCTGTAAGACGCTGCACATGTTTCAGACGGGTTTGCCGACCGTTTACTGCTACCTGCTGCTAGCAGCAGGTAGCAGTAACGGTCGGACAAATACCTGACGCTGTATGTGCAGTTTTGTGCTCCTGAAAATGGATGGAAAAACCGTGTGAAACATGTAGAATGTCTTAGAGAAATAAATAAATTGTGAAACGTTGCATCTTGTTGGTTGTACTCTGAGAATATATTAGCGATGCGCGGAACTATGAATGTTAAATTTAAGAAAATCTGGGTATCTCGTTATACAACATGTCACATTTACCTTGTCCGATCTCCCAGGCTCTATGTATCAATGATTATTTAACGTTTACTCTTCCCACAAAATGTTATCGAAAAACAGTAAGGACCGTCGGTTTGTTGAAAGAATAATAAGTTTCTACAATGAAGTCAATTCAACGCAACGAGACAATGGCTGTAATCTCGAATTATTCTCCATTTCTTTTCTGTATTCATTAGAATTTTATGTGATTTATAGACATGAGATGTGTTCAATCACTTTAAACATTTGCGTGTCAAAGATGTGTTGAATTCATTTTCAGATGCGTTTCACACTCCCCGCCTCCTTTACCTCACTAAAGTGGCTTACCCTAATAACACTTGATAAAGACTGCAGACTACAAAGCTTCTCATTATGACATTGTCTACACCCTACTGGTACCTCCTCTCTCATAAATCTAAAATATCTCTACATCCTCGTCTGTAACAATGGTGATCTATGTTCTGCCTTAAATAGAAACTGAAACTGCAATTATACTTTTTGTACCTTATGATTTATTTTGGGGCAGCGGACGAGAAGGGGCAAAATCTTACAGCAGACGTTTCTCCAGGTCGTGTGCCAATGCGAGTGATTCTTTCGTCAACACGAAACCGGTGTCAGTGCATAATGACGCCATTCTGACCGTAAAACACGTGGTCACGATGAATTTTCTGTACGTGTATTTCCAGAAGGCGACCACTCAAAAGGACAGAGAATTACAAACATTTGTGTGCAGAAACTGAAACTGGATTTACCGAAGCTGTTTTCGTAGTTCGTGCAACAGAGAGTTGCTTGTGTTCGAATTTGTGTTGCGAGTTCGAGATATCGCACCGTTAAGACAATAATTAATGGTATAATAAAAAGGTAAAGCAGTCCCTTTACAGGCCCAGAGGGTTCCAGGAAGTTAAGGTTCCCAGATTTCGTGACAACGGCACAGGATGGTTTAGGTTGTCAGCCTTAGGCACCGGCCGCCTTTACCCCCAGGAAACACTCCTGATACTCATTTCTGTTAGAGGCTGAGTCGACCCCAGGGTCATAGTGCGATCGGAAGGATTATGTCAATGAAAAATCCACTGACACCAGCTGGGATCGAACCAGCGACCTTCCGATTTGTAGCACAGCACCTTAACCACTGTGCTACTGCGGTCCCCCTCAATGGTATAATGTATTCTATTAATTTAGGAGGATATTTATTTTAAAAATACGCAAAATGGCGCGAAGTAAATTTAATAATGAAATTTCATAGAAGCTTTTGAATGTTGGAGGCAAATCATGCAGTAAACATTTTTTGCTGCATACAAAACGTCTTGCAGTATCCATAACTAACGCGCTCTGTGCATCACAGTTTTGGTTGAAACCCTGACACTTTTTTTTCTCGTCGGGCAGTTCGCTTTTCGTTTTGTAAAACTCGGAGTAATTTACCATCGTAACGTGATACGTAAGAATCTCCTAATTTATTGTTGATTAAAATTATAAATAATTATAAGTAGCCCAATTGTTGGAATTATTACAACCTGGTCGTAATTCGTTTACGTGAGAGAGCGTGTCAGTTTAAAGGAACCCGCCAATAAATTTCTTCATACACGCATCCATTTTAATATTATTTTTCCATTTACGCCTAGATCTGGTAAGCGATCAGTTTTTTTCTGATATTTCCTAGCACAGTATTTTTTTGTACTTGTCTTATGTCTGTCGCTGCTAAGCGCCCCACCTGTCTCACACTTCTTGTTTTTGTGATTCGTAAATTCTTAAGTGAAAATTACTAATTGTGAAGTTCATGGTCCTGTAATTTTCTCCGTCGCCCTAAACACTTCTCAGTGTTCCTAATGTTGAGGTTTATCTCAGGGGTTTTTTTTTGCCTACTTCCGTGCGTTTTCTTTCGCTTTCTTTGTTTCTACTTTGTTTCATGGCACTTTTCTAGCGGCATGTATAACATAACTCCATAACTGAGGGTAGATATACACGTAATGAGTATTGAGTGATGTTTACGCTAGTTGTTTATGACCTCCCTTGAGTGTTGTGACGGTGTTCGTCTGAAGAGCTGAGAGAGCAATACAAAGTCTTCAGGAAAATTGGTATGTAGACTGAGAACAGAACACCGGACTGCCCGAACACGAAGTAAAATTGCTAACCACTACTCCCAAACGTTTGGTTGCGCATATTAAGTATCCGTTTCATTATTCTTGTCTTTCTCGCTCTTCCATGTCAGTCCTTTACCTCCACTGCTGAAGTCTTCACTCTGTACGTCTGAGATATTTCCGGTCTTTCACCTGTCTTTCTGTTCCCTAACTTATTAAACATGTTCAACATGTTAAGACCCTACCCTACTGTCATTTGCACTCTGATATTCTAATTTTGTTACTGTTGCAGCATTAAACTTTGGTACTTCACTCTGTCTCCTCGTAAGTTCGCACAAGGGAAGGACGATCAGGTTGTGATTACGAGCAAGGTCAGGCAGGATCTGGAGTTTACCCAGCCTCCTAGAAAACAGGGTCGGAGCTCTTTCCCCTGGGTTAGAGCAACAGGAAAGTAAAGCTGACCATTCCTTTCATACGTACGGAGATCACAGATGCATGTCTCATGGATCCAGCACTTCTGCATCTGCCTTAAATCATTACGCTTCCTCCCCAGCCTACTTCATACATTGACGTCTAGTCGCATAGCCTTGTGTATATGCGATACGGTGGCTGGGGTTCGGTACCAGGCCAGTCCTTCTAGTATTTGTGGTGAACTTACGCGGTGGTGCATTTGGTTGAGGCTCTGCGTTACGAGCCGGAAAGTCGCAGATTCGACTCCCGATGGTGTCATTTTAATTTTTAATAGGCATGACCCTTCCGGCCACATTATGACCCTGGGCTAGACTCAGCCTCTAACAGAAATGAATTCCAGGAATATGTCCCTGGGATGAAGGCGGCCGGCACGTTGGGCTGACAACCTTACCATCTTCATGTGCCGATTATCTTTAAATCTGAGAACCTCAGCCTTCTGGAGCCTTCTGGGCTTGTCCAAGCCTGTAATGGGATTGCTTTATCCTTTAAAGGCACCGAAACAATTTTCTTCGAATAATGAAGACGTTCCCTGCCGATATTGTTCCGTCAATGCTCCATCTCGCACTTCATTCATCTATCGCCAATTCCTGTTCTCCTAGCAACTGACAACGTTCTTGAATAAAACAATTCTATGACTTCCGTTGACAGGAATGGTAATAGTTATAACCAAATGATCCCTTCACTTTGGTCTAGTTGAGTCAAGCCATAAGGAGGTGGAGAGGAATACAACAGTAGACACAAAAAGAGCTGGGTTTGAGCCCCGTTACTGTTATAATATATGAGATTTCTTTCTTTGGACTCACATATTGTCCAGGTTAAGAAGTCATTAAGCAGTTGACCCTACTTCGCCGCATATTTTGATTGTGTGCTGCTGAAGCAAGCACTTGGGCAACAATTTTACCCTATATTTTCTCTTTTCCTCTGAACCATTTCCCGACTCATACATTGGCAGTGACTCTTTGCTTGTATAGAATAAATCCAGCAAGAATCATATTCATTGTAGTTTTGGTACTCTCTTTAGTTTGTACGAACAGAGCGACAACACCCTCTTACGTTCGCTGTATTGAGTTTAAAGTTGGAAAACCTTACGATTTTATAGTCAAAATTGATATTATGTTTAAGGAAGTCCGTTCTCCTTGTGAACAACCTGATTTTGGAAAGTGAACATTTTGGAGAAGGAGAAATTGGTGAAGGGATGGGAAGAGTCTTTCATATCTTTTCCTTATAGAGGGATTCCTACCGTTTGTACAGCACCTACTTGTCTACCCTTTAATCTTTATCCTTATATGTATGCAGCAAGTTACTAGCGGTATGAATCTGTAATAACTGAATGCCGTACTGCAGCCCAGGCGCTAGTGGCTTCGCCCGGATTTGCATACAAATAAGACGCCGCCTAACCACGAGTACCGGAGTCTTTGCGTTTATCCTGCAAGTTTCACCTTACCCCCAACCCACCGCTGACATACTGGTCCGTCTCAGTTCCTTGTACCACCCTACCAGCTTTCCCTGCCCTTACACGTTTTAGCATATAATAAAATCCTTCTTGCTTAACCTTAATGACGTAACTGTGCAAGTTATTAGGAGTACTACGTAATGTATTTTACTGAAAGCAGTAACTTATCTACTCTTCTACCAAACGCTGCAAATTCCATTGTATGAAAGACACAATAAAATATTATGTGTACATCCCGCTGGCGTAGGAAAGGTTAAACAACGTAATTACGACACGATCCTTTATCTACTAATTCTGTTGCTACAGTCGATACGTAGTAGTGCTAGTCTCCGTCGTTGCTAAGAAACGGAGAAAATCAGTATACTTCCTCGGCACACCGAATTTAAATTAGACAAATCTCTTTTTTTTTCAGTTTCCATACGAGTACAGAGAATGGTAGGGGGTCCGCATGTTTGGTCAGGGATCTCTAGGCTCCACAGATGCACAGAACAGGGCTGCTAAGAAGCATGAGCTCGGAAACGCAGACGTATTTGGTGCAAAGTTGTCTTCAAAATTTAAGACTTTTTTTTATAAAGATCTCACGTTTCAAATATTACGACACCCTGTGTGCACTTCCGTGTTTTTTACGTGTGCAGACCGGCGAAAGGACGAATGAACGTCTAGCAGGCGTTCCGCCGAAATGCGGAGACACCTGCAAGTAACGAAAGTGTCGTGAATTGCTGGCAAATATCGCGTATATTCTTTTCAATGGTTTAGCGTCACTAGTCTTCGTTTATAAAGTCCCGAGTTTGAAACCAGTCGGATATTGTGCTGCTATTTCTTTACTTACTTCGGAAAATGACAAAGGTATTGCATCTGATGTTCCCTGTTCTCCATTCTGGTTCTGCCAGATATTATAGTCATAATTGTCTCTTCACTACCATCCGGTTTGGTAAAGGTACACTGTATGGACTCGTAGGGATCAAAGAGGTTGTGGCTTCCGGAATTTTCAGACAATCGGCGCTTGAAGGTGGCAAGGTTGTCAGCCCTACGTACTGGCCGCCTTTATCCACTTGAGACATCCTGTGGCTGGTCGACACCAGGGCCAAGGATGAAATCAATGAAATATCCTAATAGCCGAATCGGGAATCGAACTCGGGACCTTCCATCTTGTAGCGCAGTGCCTCAAACAACTACGCCATTGCGTATACCCCTACAATTAATGCAAGGAATATGGAACTTGTTAAAATACGAAAAATCTTGTTAAGATTTCCAGCCTGTGGAATGAGAATGGAAAACTGAACCTCCCGAATAGGAGCGAGGAATTCTGCCGTGACACCCCAAGTTCAGTAAGACATATCGTCAAAATCTTCATCTTTTCTCTTACCCAGCATCTTACACTTCGTGATCTCGTCTTTGCTACCTGTCAAACCTCTTCCCCTATTTTCGCACTGAACCCTCTTAGAACTTACTTCCTCTTCTGGTCGTGCATGTTCTAGATCCCCGTCTTTTTACTATGCCATTGCTTCTGTACGGATTCTTTGCCTTCGTCTCTAGTCGACAGCCTTGTTTTGATGCAGAGATGCTGGATACAATGCCAGGTGGCAGACTCATTACGAAGGTGTGCACTCAAGCCACTGCCGGTATTAAGCTGCTGCCTACAGAAGTGAATACAGACCTGCTCGTGATAAGTATGTCACGAACGAATATTGTAATATGGTTGTGGGATGGTCTGGCTACCACTGATTCCTTAATAGTGTATTTTTGGTAATCGTTTTCCTAACTTTCTTGGAACTTTTGAACGATTATGCTTTAAGGAAAGTCTGTATTATTTAGCTAATATAGTGGTTGGTTGTGGAAATGTCATATAAAAGGAGTATCAACAATTATGTCACAAAGACTGCTACTACTACTACTGCTGATGCTGCTACTAATCAGAATAACGATAATACAACTACTACTAATATTACTACTGCTACAGTTCTAATCAGTAAATTCACAAATTACCTGGGGCGCCATTTACATCGAATTTTACCAAATTTCTTCGTCCCTCTTCATCGCTGTCTCTCTTTCTACAACTCCTTTCCTATAACGTCTCGCCTCATTTTCACTCCAGACCCTCTCTTTTTCTCTGGGGTGTATTTCCCATACTTTAGAATTTACTCTGTTCTCCATTAGGAAGCCCATTTCTCAGAACTAATACAAAAATATCACGCTGTGTTTCATTTCAAAACTGCTACACGACCAAGTAGAAACTCGGGGGTAAAAATAAGATTCCAACCGTACTTTTTAATATGACTCATAACACATACAAACCACGGAATCGTGTCTAAGGGACTGAGAAACTGGCAACACGGGTGCTTATGTGGCACGTGACCAATCATAATCGACGTACAAGTAGGTAAAGTCTGTTTGCAAATGTTATAACATGCCTGTAACAATGGTGACGTATTACTTTTCTATACGTATTTATATTGAATTATTAAAGCGTTATAACGTATTTGCCCCTTTTGTTCACGGAAACATGGGGATGCGTCCGTATAGTTATAAGTGACAAGACAGGAACGCTGTATACTGAGGTGAAGACGGCGTCCTCTAAATATCTTTTTGAAGTCAGGGATGACACCCTACGAACACAAGAAAGGTCACATTCTTCCGGAAATTTTTATAAGAAGGGGAATGAAAAAGTAAAGAATATTTGCATGTGGAGAAACTGAAATCGACGCACTAGGAAACCTAGCGGTTGTCTCAGTAAGTACACACTTAGCATTGTGTCGAAGGGTCACTGTCAGCTTTGTTACTGCTGTGTTTGTTTACGAATCTTCTTTGAAGATGGCGTTACCGCTTTTGAATTATACAGTGTTGGAACAGCGAACTCTGATCCGTTATTTTATGGTCAGAAGGCGTAAAAAGTCTGAAATTTACAGGAAAACTTCAGGAAAGGTTTACTTTCCAAGTGGGTTCTTTTGCGCGACGATAACCCGCGGCCGAATTCCGTCGTAACTGTTGTTGAAGCCACCAGGCCGGTGAAATTTCAACTTCTCTCTCACTCTCTCTCTCACACACACACACACTCCACACACACACGTACACGCACACACACTCAAACGCATATACACGCACACACACACAGTACGCGCGCACGCACTCAAACGCATATACACGCACACACACACAGTACGCGCGCACGCACTCACACACACACAAATTCATACACACACACTCACACACACGTACGCAACACACACACACACACGTACGCGCGCACGCACTCACACACACACAAATTCATACACACACACACACACACGTACGCAACACACACACACACACACACACGTACAAGCGCACACACCAACACATACACACACACACACACACGTACAAGCGCGTGCGCGCACACACACACGTACACGCACACACACACGCATATACACGCACACACACAAACTCACACACACACACACACACAGTACGCGCACACACACACACACTCACACACACGTACACAACACACACATACAAGCGCGCGCGCACACACACACACACACACGCACACACACACACACGCATACACACGCACACACACACACTCACACACACGTACACAACACACACATACAAGCGCGCGCGCGCGCACACACACACACACACACGCACACACACACACACACACACACACGTGTAGTCCGGACCTAGCAACGTGGGATTATCACGTGTTTAGACCAATGAAAAAGCCTTGCGTGGACGAAGATTTGCCAGTGATGATGTTAAGGGCGCGATGTGTACGTTCTTCGATCAGAACCGAAGAGTTTCTTCGCGGTTAGAGGCAGAAGGCTTGTGAAGCGCTACACAATAGGCGTTGAGAAAGTGAGTGTGAGTGAAAATGCTGAGAAATTCCACATTTTTGACTCTGCCTTCTATACCCCAGTCAAGTATCATGAGAATGTGTTGAGTCGTTCCAGTCGCGAGAATTACAGAGTCTCTCGAAGCGACGTCTATATTACACTTTCAGTTTGTACGCTTGATTTAACATCGTGTGGTGAACTAAATTTTGGCAAGGAGCAATTCGCACGAGTGATAAGTTATCCTTATCTCGAAGCGTCACTCCTGGAGTTTGAATGAAGAAGACGCTTCAGGTGTCTCACACGTCAGCGCTGGACGTAAATTGTGGTGGGCTTCACGTTCCAGTACCATCCGTGTCACAGAGCTTACCCGAACTTAGCGGAGAAAGAGAGAAATTTATACTCCTTCCAAAGCTTCTAAAGCTGGGATGTATGAGAAGAGTGCGATTATATTTATTTCTTTCTAAAAGTGGGTGTAGTTTATGCATATCCGGACACTAGACCGATATTTTGGAAATTAAAGCTATACGTAGATAATAATGAATAATGAACGATATAACACTGGGTGTTTTCTTAGGTTTTCCTTAGTACCTTATTTCATTTTTATAAGTACGTAGGACGACAAAAGGAATAAAATTCTAATAGGTGTAATGGTGACCATATATGACAAAAACCACCACTACAAATTTTAGTATTACTCTAAACTTTCACCCAGTACTAATTTCCTTCCCACTTCCCCCACCCTCAAATTTTTCTTTCACCCGTTGGCGCTGAAAACGTCTCGAATAATTTAGTGTCGGAACGTGGGTATAGCAGTACAGGCTTATATTAACATTATTCTATCCATGTCTGCGCCCTCGATATAGCAGATCTCTTACGGACCATTTCGTCAGTTTTATTGCGAGCTGTGCCACACTACGTGAAGTTAAAGCAAAATAAATACAATTGTTTCATTTGGGGGGGGGGGGGATGGGGCAAAGAAAATGTTTTGCTAGACGCACGTGTTGAATTTTTATAATTCGCTTAAAAGTGTGTGGAATATCTAATACAGAAGTTACAGGCAGTTAGAATAATGGATTCATTGTACTGTCTTAATTTTAATTTTGTACACAGTGTACAGCACCAAGAAGATGTTTGTTATAAAAGATAGCTTGTTTATTGGCAGCTGTATGAAATTCTGGGTACATAGAAGTTATTATAATACTCTTAAACGAATAATATTTAAATTATTCTTGATTTAAAACTTTCGCCTTGTTTTGAATGTCGTGTGTTTTCTTCTGAGTAATTACCTGGCTTCTGAATTTTATATGCCGACGTTTCGGGAACACTCTGTCTGTTCCATCTTCAAAGGCGAGTAGGTACCTACCCGTCTATAAAGGTGGAAGAGACAGAGTCCTCCGAAACGTCGGCAAATAAAATTCAGACTCCAGGTAATTACCCAGAAGAAAGCATATAATATTAAAATTGATCTTGGAGGAATGCAATATGAGATCGTTATGCAATGGGTTAAGGTGGCTGAGAGTAATCACATAAATGATCTTATGTGAAAATGGCAATGAACCTCATATATAAGTGAAAAATCGTATCACAGGTTATGCAATATTTAGACCTATCTGTATAACTATTTTTACTTTATGTGCTCTTTTAACGTTTTATACGCTTCTTGTTCTGCTGCTTGGAACTGCGCGGTAACGGACCATTTGGGCCGAAACACCTAAGAGTGTGAGTAAATGCAATTAAGGGTATCTAGTTTAAAGAGAGTATTTTGTTGGTTTCTAGCTTTTATATATTTTTTCCCAATTTCTGTTCTTATACATTTTCGAGCCCAGATCCTGCATCTACTAGTCTACCACGTCAGGTTATTTGTTAATATTTTGGCGCCGGAATTATTTTTTTAATTTTAGCACACCCTGTATATAAAATGTGAATAATACATGAACCAAATTTAGTCCGGGTAGCTCAGTCGGTATAGTGACTGAGCTACAGGATTGGCGGTCCGGGATCGAATCCCGGTGGGTACTAGATTTTCCGCCCGTCCAGAGCGGTCCTGGGGCCCACCCAGCCTCCTGTAAAATGGGTACCGGGCATCTCCCGGGGGTAAAGTGCGGCCGGGGCGTGCTGCTGACCACTCACCCCCTTCTAGTGCCACGGTCATGGAAGAGTAGAGCTGTACCTCTACCCACCCTCTGGGCCACACCGGGCCTGTAACGGGATCACTTCACTTTTACAGGAACCAAACACGGTAGAATTATGAAACAAACTGCATTTTGAAGAGAAAAGAACGGAGAGTATATAACACTTTAAAAGTATTCAGTACCTATATTTGTTGAATAAATATATAAAATGCAAGGTTTAGAGGTTAGCGGTGCGGTACGACCCCTATAGGGGTCGTTAGGCGTCAAAGGGTTAATATCTTCAAATCTTCAAACGCCTATTCCCCTGGCCTCGCGGACGAAGTGCTCGCTGTTACACATCACTGTGCTCTGTTTGTTTGTGATTGTACAGTTATTGTACAGTGCTGTCAGTATAGAAGATTTTTTAGCGTGGATGGACAGGTGATTGAAGAAATTATTAATTGGAAGATTTCCGGATTGAAGTTATTATGACCTAATTGAGATAGTAATTCAGCATATTCCTGGAGGATTGAGGAAAAGCACTGAGAATATTAGGGTAGCCGGTGCCCTTTCGAAATTCGAACCGGCAACGCCATGAATACAGATCCGAATCCTTAAATTCTTTCCGGGCACTACCGTTTTCTGAGCTTTCCTGTATCACGCTGCGAAGGATTGATTATACATTTTTGGTCTCATGACTAATGCCCAGCAGGATAATGTAAACAAGATAGGAAAGGTATGTATAACATAATATTGTGGAGCGTTTGTGTAACAGTTGTGCATTTGGAGCGCAACATATTCTTTGTGTGTGTGTATGTGTTGTTGAGATAAATGTCATTGTCAAACTATCTTAAAATATTGAGTGCTGTACAACAATGCTTTTGTGGTAAAATGGTGTCACTAGCAACAACGCAAATTGTAGACATCATCTTTTTAAAACAATTGAATTCCACATAATTTGCAACTTTAACACCTTTTGTATAAACGCTGCATTGAAACAAAAGCATGTTCGTTTGCTCATTGCCTCCTTCAGACGTGCACTCTGTCTAAACAAATCGTAATGACGTATAAGTCGTTGGCAAATAATTATGTGTCATTACGATACTTAACAAAAACAGAAATTACGCAAGACTTGTGGCATAAATGAAGAATAAAAAACCAACTAGATGCCACTAATTATTTTATTGTACTTCTTATGGGCTCAACATGTTTAGGGCATTATTGTGCCCATCATTAGAAGCTTGCGACTATGATGTTGATTACCACATTGGTCGTTTCGTTCTTGGTTTGCTGTAGGTTGGAGGTTAGGTGCGGTTAGGCTGATTAGTGTCTGGGCTGCAGGCTGAAACACGACTTTAGCCTGCAGCCCAGACACTACTCCAGCCTTACAGCACCTAACCTCCCACACGCAGCAAGCCAAGAACGAAACTACCAATGTGGTAATCAACATCATAGTCGCGAGCTCCTGATGATGGGCATAGTAGTGCCCGAAACATGTTGAGCCCATAAGAAGTAGAATAAAATAATTAGTGGCGTCTAGTTGGTTTTTTATTCTATAGTTATGACAATGATGCACGGTCCAATAAACAGCTGATTCACTTGTGGCATAGTTTGTCAGTTTTCGTAAACGCTGTCGTCAGTCGTTTTACATGAGGCTGAATTAAACAGTTGTGAAATGATAAATGTCAGATATTATGAGAGTATGTCTGTGTTCTTGCTTTAGTTACCCGGCACGCAGAGTGCGTCTTCTCTACGCAGCATCATATTTTCATGGGTGGCACGTCTGGCTCTACCATATTTTGCCACATTGTCTCATAAACGGAACGATTTTAGGAAAGAATGCGCTGAACATAAAAGTGTTGAATGATATTCTGTACAACTTTATTCTGAAACATTTCTCACTCTAAGAAGAATTGAGCGAGATACTCTAGTCAGTTTATTTATCTCAGTATTTAACCAACTTGATGCAAAAAATTTGTTTCACAATGGGTTTTATTTCATGCCTCTGCATGTTTCGAGTACATGTGCTCATCATCAGGTGGTCAAAATTGCATTACACAGTTCATCATCACACCTACAGGTGTGATGATACCAGAGGCTATGTAATGCAATTTTGACCTCCTGATGATGAGCACATGTGCTCGAAACATGTAGAGGCATGAAATAAAACTTATTGTGAAACAAATTTTGTGCATAAAGTTGGTTAATTACTGAGATAAATATACTGAGATGCACGGTCAGCAAAACGTCAAAAACTCTAGTCAGTGTGTGTAGGTCTTCCACTAAAGTACCGCGTATTCTTTTCATATTTTAATGAAATTTAAACTTCCCCGACAGCTTTTCAAAAAATCGTGAAACACCATATTTAATGAAAATACGTCCAGTGGGAGCCGAGTTGTACCATGCGCACGGACGGACGGACGACAGAGCAGAAAGAAAGACATGATGAACCTTTTATGATGTTTTGCTAACCGTGCATCTCAGTATGGTCTTAGTAACTGATCAACTTTATGCACAAATTCTTGTTTTGTAATAAGCTTATTATATTCCTCTACATGTTTCGAGCACTATTGTGCTCATCATCAGGAGGTCAAAATTGTATTATATAGCTTTTGGTATCATCACACCTGTAGGTGGCCATCCGGTGCACCGGATGGCCACCTACAGATTGTGATGATACCAGAGGCTGTGTAATACAATTTTGACCTCCTGATGATGAGCACAATAGTGCTCGAAACATGTAGAGGAATATAATAAACTTATTATAAAATAAGAATTTGTGCATTAAGTTGGTCAATGACTAAGATTTTTACTAAGATGACTAAACTAACAGTCGCTTTTAGCAATTATGCAGGCGCGCCTAAACCTTTTCCTCGTAAAGGGGTGTTTGTGTTACTGCGCGAACCTTAGCTTATAAAACTCTTATTCTTGTAAGTGCCTCAAACCAAATGTCAACATTTAGTTTAATATTTTAAATAAATAAACAACCACCATTTTGTGGCACACGATATCCCTCTCTCCCCATATCTTCAGATGTCTGCTCTGCCCCCCTAATTAATCAGGGGTTTGTGATGTATCATAATTACAGAGATCATGTCCATTTTCTCGTATTCTTGACGAATTGTTTGTTATAAATAAACTGATTATGTTTTACGGCCATCCCTTCACATACCAGACGTCGATTTTTCCTGAGTTACATATTTAATGGAGGCGAATTTTTCTCTGTACACGCCATAAAGTCATATGGACAAATGGATGCCTGGCTGCACTCACTCTTTACCTCGGCATTAGGTGCAACTAAGTGATCAGCTTTACACCCCAACTGCTTTAAGCCCGGGAAAAATTCCTCCCGGTTCCCACTGAACAGGAGGCCATGTGTGCCCCAGATCCGGTCTGGACTCTTTGGAGAGGAGATAAATCTGTGGCCCTACGGGGAATCGAGCCACATTTGTTGGGACGATTGGGCAATAGCCTAGTCACTATACTAACTGTACTACCTCGGCTGTCCTTATGGGTGCGTTTTTTCTTTATTAAAATGTGTATAATTTTCTGGAAACGTATATGACATATTTGTTTGTGCTTCATTTAATAAAGGACGGACCGATCATGCAATTCCGCTGTACAGAAGTTACCACTCTCCATGCTTTCACACAGTTTTCTTGCCTTGATATTGAGTGTGGGTAAAATTTAAACGTGTTTTGTGCAACATGTAGCTAGCTTCTTGGTACCAGCTGACAGGCTTGACAAGACAGATGGACCCAAATTCTTCGCCTGAGGACAGAGACGGAAGGTCCCGTCCTCAGATAGATTAATCGTTGGCTCCCTCGGATCTTGTCTTGGCGTCCATCTGTCAGACTGCCGGGGCTCTTGCTCTCTCCGATCATATCTAGTCCAATGAAATGAGAGTTCTGTATCTGAGGGCTAGAAGGGAACAACCAACATAAAAAGGAGATTTTTCTGCGCGTCTGCAAGAGAAGAGAAACCACTCGGAATATGCTTCTGCTTCTTAAATGGCGCTACAACTCTGGTAGAGTCTTTGCCTTCTCGACAATATCCTTCCATTTAAGGCGGTTCTGTACTTGTACTGCCCACTTCACAAGCTTCATCTTCTTCAGATCATTCCTGACATCTTCCCATCGAGACTTGGACCTTCCAGCTGGTCTTCCTGTGAATGGTTTCCATTTGTTATTCTTTTTACTATGCTAGTTTCGGGCATTCTATTTGTGTGTCCAAACCAACTCAATCGTTGGGCTTTAACATAATTTGTTATGTTCCGGTGTTTAATTAATTCATCCAACTCCTTATTTGTTTTAATTCACCAAATACCGTTGGATTCCTTAGTTGGCCCAAATATTTTCCTCTCAAACACAGAGAGTTTTTGTATAATACTTTTTTGAGGACCCTTGTTTCACAGCCATAAAATACAATTGGTCTGATTACTGACCAATATAACTTCAGTCTGGATTTCCTGGACACCAAATTACTTTTAAAAAGCGGTTTGTTTTCATATAATACTTTATTCCCTTTTGTGGACCGCGGTAGCACAGTGGTTAAGGTGCTGTGATACAAATCCGAAGGTCGATAGTTCGATCCCAGGTGGTGTCATTGGATTTTTCATTGATATAATCGTTCCGATCGTACTATGGTCCTGGGGTCAACTCAGCCTCTAACAGAAATGAGTACCAGGAGTATTTCCTGGGGGTAAAGGCGGCCGGTGCGTAAGGCTGACAACCTACCACCATCCTGTGCCTTTGTCACGAAATTTGGGAAGCTTAACTTCCTGGAAACCTCTGGGCCCTTCTAGGCCTGTGACGGGACTGCTTTACCCTTTTTTACTTTATTCCCTTTAACAATTCTTTCTCTAATTTCTCCTTCCAGAGTGTTATTCCCATTCACAATAGTACCAAGGTAGCTGAATGATCTAACCTGACCAACTCCGAATATGCTGAAGTAAATAATACACGTTCAAAGTCAAATGGAAGAGGCTCTAAAGAAAGTACTATATTCTAACAACGCCAACAACACAATTACTTTTTCTTCCGATAAAAAAGAAGCTATTTTTTGGAAGGTTGTGATTTAATGGAATAACACAAGATTAGCAGACACTCATAATGACGCGGCAGGCTTCCAACGCGTTTTTCATGACCCAAGGGAACTCGTGTAGGGAGGTTTTAAACGCAGTGTTGATATACACTAACTACGCGCAAGGCAAAACTCGGTGGTTGGTACACCTGCTGCTTATATCGATATTTTCCAGTCTCGAATCTCGGCGCGAGAACAGATTACTCTGATCCATTCTTTCGTGATTGTTTCATGTCTTCTTCCACGGTCCCACTCGAAATGAATCACGCCCGCTCACGCAAGATCTCTTTCACAGTTATTTAGAATTTTCCTGCAGGGAACCTCTAGCTGACGTCACATGGCAGTGCCATTCGTGACGATCTGATTATATTCCGTGCGCTAGCAACAGCTTTCTCCGTTTATTATGAAAGCAAACTTTTCGTTGGGGACCGCGCTGGCACAGTGGTTAAGGTGCTCTGCTACAAATCGGAAGGTCGCTGGTTCGATCGCAGCTGGTGTCTTTCGAATTTTTCATTGATATAAAATCCTTCCGATCGCACTATGGCCCAGGAGTCGACTCAGCGTCTAACAGAAATGAGTACCAGGAGTATTTCCTGGGGGTAAAGGGGGCCGGTGCGTAAGGCTGACAACCTACCACCATCCTGTGCTGTTGTCAAGAAATCTGGGACCCTTAACTTCCTGGAAACCTCTGGGCCACTGCAGGCCTGTAACGGGACTGATTTTCAAACTTTTCGTTTCCCTCGTAATTTTGTGCATGTCCGTGTTATACAATTAGTCCTTAGAATAAAATCACATACACTGATTGGTCTTATACACGTTAATGTAAATAACGCTGTATGAGCTCTAATAAGTGTATTTGGTTGGATTCCAATAAATAATATCACACCGTGTTTTCTTAGCAAACATAGCACTTCTGTATGATATTGTAGGTTGGCCCAAAGTTTATTTAATGGAAATTAAATGATGTGTTGCATGGATAAGGAAGGCTTACTGATGCCAGAAAATGTGTAGAACAGTTCCGCATCTTTGTGATATGTGCAGTGAACATCGACGATCTAATTTACAACAGTTTTTGTAAGATAAAGTGAAATGCCATCTTGAGGTAACTAGGTCATTTATTGATGTATTCTTAGCTCGATATGTTTCGGGTACATACGCCCATCATCAGGAGCATTAGATGTTGAGTTGCAGCATATTCTGAACCAAGTTTTTGGATGGGTGGTGCCCTGCACGGCACCATCCGCACCGTAAACACGACCTACACAGCGGCTGTCAAGACCACCACCCATCCAAAAATTCGGTGCAGAAAACCATATGCTGCAACTCAATATCTAATGCTCTTGATGATGGGCTTATGTACCCGAAACATGTCGAGCTAAGAATACATCAATGAAATTACCTAGGTGCATCAAGTTGACATTTCAGTTTATTTCATGAAGAAGATGCACGGTCAAACAACCCTCAAATTCTTATAAGATCCACAAGTAACTTATAAATTTACATCTTCTTTTATTATCCAATATACTGACCGGTTAACTAACCACTCTGTTTAATTTGTAACTTATTTAAATGAAATAGCTTTTGCTAAATAGGGCTACAAGCGTTCTCGAAATATAGCAGCAACTCTAGAGCTGTTGTCGAACCAGAAATAATACTTTGCTTGCTTTTAGCACAGTATCGGCCCAGAAATAGTTCAGCCATTCCTGTTACTCCGACAATTTCGCTGCAATCTACATCAACATGCAGAGTTGCTGAAAAACCTTTCCCTCTTCCTTTTAAAATGGGCCTGAAATGATAACTGGGGTTGTGGCGATGACACTGTAATTCTCGGTTTATTGTATATGATATTTGTAGTTTCCTCATTCTCTGTCTAAAAATGGATTTCTGTAACAGACTCAGGACCTGACCATTTTGTGGGCTGACATATAGCCGTCACTTGGACAGTGCCTGCCGTGTAGTTCTGTCCCTCTGCTGCTAATGACAGGTACAAAATTAAATTCACCAGAAGCTGTTTTCGTTCCGCCTAGGGTTTAGCTGGATTCTCTTGTCAGTCGTTAGCAAGGGGGGAGATATCTACGCATATATCAAACTTACAGCTTCTATTAGCCCCCAGCTGTGAATGTAGCTAGTTCCAGGAAAGTTCATATTAAATTACGCTATGTTATTTAAAAACTGCATGTAGTATTTATCTGTTTACTTCATTTAATCATACACGATTGTATCAAATAACAGATTACATGTCCTGAATAGGATTGGAGCCAATCTCAGATTAAATAAAGAAGAGCGACTCTAAAATCAAGAGGTATTCTTGCTGATCCGGCATAAAAAAATTCAGCGACAAGTTGCACAAGAGCAATAAACTTCGTGAAATAAATGATATCAATACGCCTTCACTGTCAGTATAGAAATCCAACCACTCAGCACTGGAGATAAGAGCCTAAACGTTCATCAAGAATATAACATCTACATAGGGAAGTATCACTTACCAAGCGCAACATTACTGCATAGTTTTTAACATTTTAAACTTTTTAACTTTTATATACGTATTTTGTAATTAGCAACAATATATATAAGAAAATCCAAAGCTCTATAATAACACATCTCAAATACATACGTGTAACCTCCTTCATACGTACCGGTTAAAGTTTTAGAAGTACGTATCCTGATTGTACAATAAGAACAAAACGACACATGCATTTTTTACATAGTTATATCAAGAATGTAAGCGTTTGGGATCCCACAGCGCATTTTAAACACTGCTAAATAAGGATCTGTATCTTAGAAGGGCCTGAAGATGATTCTATAAGAATCGAAACATGTTGCCCTAATATAATAATAGACATAATAAAGTTGTGTTTGACTGATACATCATTGTATATTTATATATAAAAATTCAGTGGCAAATTACAAAATGCGGTAACTTTGTTTAGCTTAAGTCTGTCGGCAAAAAAAATTCCACTCGGTTGTAAAAGAAATGGAAAGATGCAGGCTTTTTCAGTATAAAAATACTTCAAAATGCAACTTTTTATTCTGAATTATTTCTGCTCAACCAACAGAATTTAATTCGCGGCAGTGACACGAGTTCTGTTTTTTTCACCTAACTTTTAGGTGCCTTCGGGACCCCGTTTCAACCATGTGAAATGTTTACGGGTCTCTTGCGCCAGAGATAAAGCGAGTGGAGCGTAAAGCTTCTCACTCAGCTTCATATAAATGAGGTTAAGAATGCGTGACGGTTTATCCTTATTCCTCCTCCACGTCTTTGACAGAAAGAACTTCATATTCGCATACGCGAGGCCACAATGTCATCTGAGTTTTGCATCTCAGCGCCAAGTGCGGAAGGCCGCTAAGAAGTGAGAAATGATTCCGTCATCTCTGCAGGTCACAATTCAATTTCCTAAGGCTGTTATATGCAGAATACTGAAATCTTGAGAGTTGTATACATAAGCCCTAACGTCAGTGGTGGCGACACTTCGATTGCCAGCCTTCCTTATGTACAGAGTTCTTTGAAAGATTATGAATACATGCAATACAATGTAATAATAACATATTACAAAAGAAAATCACACGATATTACAGTGTTGTTGCCTTCCGGATATTCGCACCCTTTGATCTCCTATGTTTTTAACAAATTTCATGGGGAAGTGTTGCATTCCCTTATCATTTACCATGAAGACGGAGGCAGTACGTTTCTACGAATCGTTTGGTATTACATACTAGACTGCAGAATGTAGCAACACATTTTCTCTCAGATTTCACAAAATTACGCAGGATTTATGACGGCGATTTGTCTGTCGTATCTATCTCTTGCTGACTTCTGTCGACATTCGTGCCGTATTTCACTTCGCATTCAGTCTGTTGGAGACCAGAGCCAGAACACACTGTGCTGGGATCGATCATCCTGCGCTGTGCCCTTGTTCTGAACCTGTGTGGCTGGTAAGTTCCTTGCTTGGAACATTTTTTGCAAACATATAATTAATGTTCTGTGTGCTCGCACTAAGGTAGACATTGAAGTGAATTTGTCCACTCTATGTAAGTTACAGAACACACCGTTGGATTTTTTGGCACAGTGTTTGTGTTGTTTGTAAAAAAAAAAATAATGTAAGTGGTTCGTTGTCTAGCTTTTATTGGCACTCTGAATAATCTGAATAATTTAATTGCCTTTATACATAAACACTTTTGTTTATTAGCGATAAGTTTTCTTTTCGGAATAAGTTTTATAGAAGACATAGGGCGAAGACTTTAGGCTTACTCATATTTGAAAAAATAAAAAAATTGAGATAACAATATTGATATAATACCGCCGAAACTGCCATGTGAGACTGAAAGCGCAATGAGACGAAGGTGGCGGAAGCATACTGCTCGGTGATAACACAGGCAGCGGGACGGTCGTACTGCGCCCGATAATAATCCAATATGCTGGAGTATGGATTTCTGCCGTCCACCCGTTTATGTATTTACATGTATATTTGACCGTATGCGTACTGAATTTCGACATTTTCCGGGATTTCCAGAAAGTAACTGCTGCCTAAGTCGGTGGGTGTCTGTAGTCAATTAACGAAACTGAAAATAAATGTATCCTTATGATAGATGAATAAAGAGAGACCAACATGATGTCACTTGCTTTTTTATTCCATTATTTAATGCTCAACATGTTTCGGATGTTAATACATCCATCCTCATGAGATTGCGACTTATTTGTTGAGTTATTTCATGGGTTGTATTAACATCCGAAACATGTTGAGCATTAAATAATTAAATAAAAAATTAAGTGACATCAAGTTGGTCTCTCTTTATTCAACTATCAAGATGATGCACGGTCAAATAAACATAAGTATCCTTATGATATTAGGAATACTACTGATGTGTTTCTTTTAATCTCTTTAAATTCTAATGGTAAATATAGGTACCGCCACATTTAACGGTAGAATCCCGGCATGTTATGCACATAATGTGTTTGTATGTTCATGTGTTCTATGTTCCGTATAAATTTTGAAATAAACATTCGTTTTTCCGTATAGACTAGGCTCTTCACCGTCTGGCCTTTTTAATGGTTACACATGTGGTCTGTGCGAGATTCCAGCTGAATGTATTAATGTAATGTAAATTCCCTTCAGTTTACAAAGGGGAGATAAATATATGTGCTCTATTTTTGGACGCCATCCCGTCAAATGAAGTTAACTTGTTATTAGTCCATACTCAAAATAATTTCAATATAAATGTTAATTCCAGCAAGTAAACACCTTTACCAGTTTAAACAGTATTATTAAGAACGGACTCGAATTAAAACCGAAAAATAAGTAACTTTGAATCTGATGTTTATTGGACCGTGCATCATTGTGATAACTGAAGAATAAAAAACCAACTAGATGCCACTTATTATTTTATTGCACTTCTTATAGGCTCAACATGTTTCGGGCATTACTATGCCCATCATCGGGAGCTCGCGACTATGATGTTGATTATAACATTGGTCGTTTCGTTCTTGGTTTGCTGTATTTTGGAGGTTAGGTGCGGTTAGGCTTTAGCCTGCAGCCCAGACACTACTCCAGCCTAACCGCACCTAACCTCCAACATACGGCAAACCAAGAACGAAACGATCAATGTGATAATCAACATCATAGTCGCGAGCTCCCGATGATGGGCATAGTAATGCCCGAAACATGTTGAGCCTATAAGAAGTACAATAAAATAATAAGTTACATCTAGTTGGTTTTTTATACTTTCAGAAGTAACTTTGATTTATTTCTCTTTGTTTTTCATATTTCATAAGCTCACACAATATTTAAGAACCCATTTTTGTTCCGTCCCATGTGACGTGTTATGAACACATACCGTAGTAGTACTTAAATATTGATGAACGAGCTAATATAATGACGTTATCAATAATTGCAAATTGTAGTTTAACCGGTTCCCGGAACTTATCATTGTAACAATTTGGTCACTGCATGCATCGTGGTGGCATTGACTAGATTATACTGACAGCGAAACTATAATGTGGAATTTCATAAGCTCCGTGGCTTATATTGTCACACGGTGACAGGATAATATGCCTACCTGTCCATCCCTGTCGTGGCAGATAAGTTTATGACGTGATTATGGTAGAAATGTTGTTTAAAATTAATATTTCTTCGGAAGAATTTGCAGTGCTGAAGAACAGAAACTTGCACTTACTGCCTCGCCTGTTCCTGTACTGCTGTTCAGTTTGTTTATTCTTCTGTGTGAAGTATCATGAACGTAAATTCAGACCAGAACACCTTAGTGCAAGAAGTGATACTAATTTGTAGGCAACTCTTGTTAATTGTCCAGCAGACTTAATATCACGCTTCGTTATGTCACCGTTGTGAAAGGTTGCATAAAAGAATCGATGGAAAAAATAGAGCCATTTGTTTAGAAAGAATTATAAACAATGACAGTGAGAAGTTCATCGAATACCAGCGGAGGCAGAAGGAGACTCGACTTGATTCATTAGGAAATATTAGACAAAATACACCCTGAAATTTTAAATGTAAGCTAATATCAATTTTTTTTACGTTTTGTTGACCGTTCATCCTAATGTAATGATAGTCTTTTTTTACCAACTTGATACGTAAATTCTCTATTTTAATACATTTATTACATTCCTGTACATGTTTCGAGCACTATTGTGCTCATCTACAGGAGGTCAAATTGTATTAACACTGCATCTGGTATCGTCACTCTGGAAACAAGTGAGTGGTCTAAATTACTGAAATATATAGTTTGTTGAATTATATGAACATTAGAAGATGGTAAAATTCATATAAAATCTATATAAACTCTGTAGAGTTCAGTAATTTAGACCACTCACTTGTTTCCAGAATGACGATACGAGATGCTGTGTTAATACCATTGCCCTCCTGAAGATGAACACAACAGTGCTCGAAACATGTAGAGGAATGTAATAAATGTATTAAAATAAAGAATTTGTGCATCAAGTTGTTAAAAAAGACTATCATTACTATCAATGAATCCTTGCTTGTGACACACAGTCTGTGCTGGATAAACATTTTGCGTGTGTATTCAGACGAAGTGTGGAAACACTTGAGGAAAAAGTTTCAATTTTGTCACTTTTGTTTCGAACACTAAAACGTCATGTCATTAAACAGAGTACGTCATGTGCGTTCCACAGTTGCTTTTTTTCATAGTCTGAACTTCTTACATTTTATTATTAGCACTTCCTTATAGCTGATTGTTAAAGAGAAAAAAGTGAGTGAACTCGAAATTGGTTACTGGCGGTAATAGAAGTCTGCTTATAGAAGTGGGTTTGTTTGCTTTTTGGGGGGGGGGGGCGCGACAGCCCAGTGGGCCAGGACCTCCTCATTCACGAGGTTTCTAGATCACACACAACGACGCACCACAGTCAGCAGGACCCCTCTGGACGAGTGATCAGCTCGTCGCAGACAACACACAACACTCACAACACATAAATGTTCATTCCCCCGGTGGGATTCGAACCCACAACCCCAGCAGGTGAGCGGCCGCAGACCTACGCCTTAGACCGGGTGGCCAGTGGGACCGGCTACAGAAGTGGGTACTTCGTGAATTCTTCAGGCTGCTCTACCCTTAGAGGATCATACTGAACAACCGGTCAGAGAACCAGAGTCCAATTATTTTTTGTGTTTTTCTTTCCTTGTTTCGTTGCCTGCACTTGTTAGCCTGTGTGCCTCACAGCTGATGTTTTTTTCCTCGTACAGGAATGTCAGGCTCTATCTCGCTTTTCGTCGATCCTCACAGTTTCGTGGTCAGGCAGTACAATTGCTACATACAGCAAAGCGGGAACCTGAATTGTGGTTAGTGATGAATATCTCTGTGATCTAATACTGAAATGTATTTTGTCTTCAAAGAGGATGGTCGCTGTGACGCATGGGGAGAAGCTTTGTTCTTGGCCGTTATAAAGCTTGAGGGTTACAAGGACATCAGATGGACTGCCGTAATGCTTCTGTTTTTTGGCTTGTTTGCATGGCTTACTGAGCGCGGGAAGCCCTTTTTAAAACTGCAGAAGGAATCCTAAGAATAAGCTTTTAACATTTCTGAAGAAGAACTTTTCTGTGGATGATAATAAAATGATGTAGAAGTAACAAATAATGTAAAGCTGAAAGGTTGACTCTTTGCACGCAATAAAAGTATATGGAACAGGTGAGGTGTAACTCCATGCTTTCTAAGCATCAGCACGAATGGTCGTTAGTGGTGAAATTAACTTTCTGGCCACTTTAAGCCCGGCGAAACATCAAGTGTTTGATTGGGCGCCGGGAACTGGTCGGGGAGGTGTGGAAAAGAGATAAATCTCTTTTCCCTACCCGGAATCGAAATACCGTACGATCCTCGGTTGTCCAGTACGTGGTCTAGTCTAGTCACTTTGTCGACTGAAGTCTGAAAACGTATGGAAAATCTCAAGCAATGTTTAGAGTGCGGTCGAACACAACCAACAAAGAAATCGCTGTTATTTTAGGATTGTTTGTGTAGAAACGTAGTTATGCTCTTCACTGAGTCAGAAAAATTAATGTTTATGCAATAGAGGGCATTTCGGTTTGGAAAAATTAATTTAATATTATTGACAAGAAATACGTAATGCTACATGTAAACCTATATTCATATTCACTTGAGGTCTAAAGTGAATGTTTTCTGCTCGAAAGTCGAACTGTAATCTTCGGCACTGTTACTTGAAATTTTTTTCTCAAAGGAATGTTAGATGTATATATCGCCTGAATTTAGCAGCCCAGTGGACCACTTGATTAAGAAAATGTTGAGAAATGCTACAGGCTTAAGAAGTAGTTCGTTTATATTTGGCAGGCAGAGCTCTTTGAGGCAAACTAATTTATTATTATTATTATTATTATTATATGAGAATGGCCACAGCTGTCCTTTATACATACCTTCTTACTTACATCGGCGCTTATAAGTTGGAAGGATTTCATTGTATAGCCTAAGAATTAAAAATTCACATTACCCTACGCCCCCTCATTGTAATTAAATTTATTATTATTATTATTATTATCATCATCATCATCATCATCATCATCTCCTTTATGCAGGGTATTTATACTTACATTCCTGAGACAAACTATGTCCCTAGTGCATACAGTGTTGCAGCTATTCTGTTGTTACTATTCAATATGCTTATATCGTTAGTTTCAGTGTTGAATTATTATTATTATTATTACTGCAATTGGGTTTTCTCTCTGTGGCAGTTGTCCTTATACTAATACAGACGAAACAAATAAGAATAAATATACATAAACGAAACAAAAGAACACAGTACCAACAGTACATAACACAGTATATACAAGTACACGTATTATCAAAACACCCACACATTACAAAAAAAGTTAAAACAACCACATACAACTTAGAATGTTAATATAAACACTCAAACAACCTGCGTTCACAGGCCTCGAGTTGAAAACTCTGGATCCAATGAGCCTTTTTCGGCCAATGCCCGAGGTCAAAACTCGATTCAATAGAATGTCTTTTGTTCTTTTTTTTTTGTAACATCACATGTTGCAGCGAGGGGGGGGGGACCCCTCTGACCAGATTGTAATTTAGTTTGTGATAACATAGCTTTACTCTGTTTGAACACTGACCACCCCGCAGACACGAAAAAATAACCACGATCCGTTATCGCTGATCGCAAATCAAACATCTATTAGTGAGAAAACAAGCAAACCTTTCTATGAAACATCCGCCTTCACCACAGCTGCGCTAAATAACCAACTTTTAAAGTCTCTGGTAATGGGATTGTAGTGTGTTTAACAAGTCTCCATAAAGTAGCAAAACTGCTGTGTATATCAGATGTGAATTACAAATTAGGAAGATAACAATCTTGGACAGTTTAAGATTCTGAGGACCTATGCCAAGATTTTCTATGAAAGACAAAAGAAAAGGATAAGTATAGCAAGAATCACAATCGGGAATCGAAACCTTAACCTCTAGAATAGGAAAAAAGAACACTGCAGCCGACGGGTTCTTCGGTTTCGAAAATGGGAAATAGAAGGTCTATATGACGAGAAATGAGGTGGTATATACCGGTGACCTAGCATTGTTGCGGTAGATATATTTGGTTGGCTATGTTGAGCATAGAATTTAGGACGGATAGAATAAATCAAATGTGAATGCAGAATTTGGGTGGAGAATTTCTCGTAAGGCATCTGATTTGTATCCTCAGAATGATACAGAAAAATAACATTAAATCAACCGTGCACTAGTGTACTAGATTCAACTGCAAGAACCGAGGTTGTCACAGAAACTGGGCTTCAAGACACCTACGTTGAAATTTCAGGCAATAGGCATCTCAGAAACGTTACCTGTTTCTGCCAGCAAGTCTCATGTTTGCCACCTCACTTCTTTCTTCGACACGGGGGAAGCGGATTCGCTCGGAACGCTGTAATATTCTTCAAGATTTCATATCGGTGTTTATTTGTATTATTATCGGCATTCAATATTCGCGCTCGCCTGCCACTGAGCTTTTATTTTCCCACCCGCCCCTCAATATTACTCTTAATTTACTGACGTATCTTATGTTTTGTTAGACTTTAGTGTCTTTAGTTCTGTTTAAGGAAAAGACAGAAGAAGCATTATAAACGTCTTGCCACTGATATCATAGTGAGCGTTCTAAATGGCATACACTGCTAACTAACTAACTAACTAATAAAATAATAGAACAGAGTTATTCTTGACAATCTAGCTTTTTAAGCTTGTGCAGGAAATCCCTGCCTTTTATTAAACCCAAAAGTTTATTACCTCAGGCAAAGAGCCTACCGCTTTATTCTATCCTGAATCATACGAATCCAGCCCACGTCCTTGCATCCCAGTTCCCTAATATACATTTTAATATTATACTCCCTTTTAAACCAATATCTTCTAAATAGTCTTTTTACTTCAGATATCCCCAACAAAATTTGTAGTTATTTCTCTTTTCCAAATACTATTCTCATTCCCTCTTGACTTAACCCTTCTGAAAATATATTATACGATACCGAACTAAATATTACATTGTTTTAGTGCTATAATATACCACAGAAGACTTCCAGTCTTCCATTTGTATGTTATTTTCAAGCACTTTATTTGCCGTTTATGGTACTTGCCAAATGTTTTTTTAGATCTCAGTCTTCCTTGGACCGAAAAGTTACTAGAGTCCTGAACTATGTACTAGATAAAAATAACCCGAACTGCCGAATCGCTGCTTAAATTAATCTGTTAACTTTGCTCATATACATGACGTTTGATGCTATGATGTGACATTTTGCCACAAATAGAGTAACGATAAAGCATGTGTATTATGTCCTGAACGTGCACGAGATTATGGTAGTGATACAAACTGCAGGAACATACAGAGGGCGCTGGCTGACCAACGTATCAATGGGGATGGTTGTAATGGAGAGAGAGATTCGGGGATTGAGTTGTTTGTAGGAGAGGATACACACTGAGCATGGATTAAAACCCGTAGGGTAGGGAAGGGAGGTAGATTTTGCCGATTATCTAACCACTAACTCTATTGGTCGTGTAGTGATGTGACCAGGTATTTGGTGGTCGGACTAAAGTGGAAGGGGATTTTCCATGTACATACATAGACATGTATACGCCATGTGATAGTGCGTAAAAAGAATAAAAGAGGCGTATTATGAGAACGCTTTAGTGCTGTCAGCCTTATCTTTGCTCCCAATCTCAAACCCCTTTTCGCACTTTTTCAGCATCCAGAAACAAAAACTGACGAAAGCAAGTCAATGGATTAGCTGCTAAAAGGGAATAACTGCTCCCATCAGTCATTCCATATGTCCCGTTTTTCCAGTTAAGCGATTCAAATAGAATGAATTTCGTTGTATTTGATTTAATTGCCACTGACGAGTTTGGGGTGCTTAACGCCGCAATATTTTTACAGGGGTTAAAATATGAACATGGTACCAGCATTCTGGAGGTCCCAGTGATATTCTGGTGATAAAAGATGGAACGGCTTTTCCAAGTGAGATATGTTGTATAAGAATAAATTACGTCTCTATTATCTTTCCTCTCATGTTTTGCCCACCACAGTGAAGTATAATGTACAAGTGGCTGTTATTCACATGTGACCCAAGTCCAGGTCGTCCCCTTTATAGCCGTATTTATTTACAGGCCCTGTGACTGATCTGGCACAGTCTGAATTCTGTTCTACATTTGTTGAGTTTACAACAACGGAGATATTTTTATTAATATTATTTGAGTAATTCCCAGTGTTGTACTGTCTGCATGTAAAATTGGTGTTCCAGAAAGTTAAAAAAATAAATAAAAAGTACAGTATGGGATTAAAAGGAAGACTAGCTGACGAATTTGACGTTCAGGTGACCGTGCATCGTGAAAAATGCTTATAATGAAACCAACTAGATGCACTAATTTCTCAAATTTATTTTTGGAATAAAACTACATGTTTCGGACAGTTCCTCTGTCCATAATCAGGAGTTTTTCACTGTACACACAGCAAACCTGTATGACGTATACCATTGCTGTGTGTACAGTGAAAAACTCCTGATGATGGACAGAAGAACTGTCTGAAACATAAAGAGTTTTATTCCAAAAATAAATTTGAGAAATTAGTGCATCGAGTTAGTTTTATTATAAGAACACACTAAGGATCTTCGAAAATCTGTACGTCACGAGTAATTGTCTTGGTGATCAGATCCAACGGGCGTGAGATTGGCGGGGCCTGTAGCATGTATAGGTTTGAAGACAAAATTCGTGTAGAATTTCAGTCAGGTGCCCTGAAAAAAGGCAACTTTTGTGCCGTAGTGGGGTAATATTTAAATGCATATTAAAGAGGATGGTGGGAGGCTATGAATTTCATTCACATAACTGACGGCTGGGGCAGAAATGTAGCTTCTTGTTGCACAAAAGCCTGAGAATTTCTCGAATTCATTATTTTGTTAACCGTGCGTCGTGATATATCCGTACAAAGTGAACAAGAGGATGCACTATTTATTTTCAGTTTATTTCAATAATTAGCCTCAACAGGTTTCAGGCAGGCTTACTGCTCATCATCAGAAGGTACTACTCTGTACATACAGCAGTTGGTACGAGGGGTGCTGATAAGTCCTTAGCCCGACATACTTCTCAATGTCGTGGGACGGAATCGATAGTGTCGTTGGAAAGAGGGAGCTGTTCATGTGCCGAATTTCAAGTATTTTCTTCTTACACGGGCTGAAAGGAAGAATGTCAGGCGACGCGCGCGATTTCAACAACATGGAGAGGCGAGCTGTCATCAAGTTTTATTTTCATGCAAGGCAAGGCGCCGAAGGAAATTCACGCCATTCTGATAGAAACATTAGGGGAACATGCACCATCGTGTATCACCGTAAAAAACTGGGTGGTCCAGTTTAAACATGGCGATTTTTTCTCCTGTGATGCGCCTTGTCCTGGACGACCCAAAACAGTGACCACTCCAGAGATTATTGATCAAATTCACGGGCTAATCTTGGAAGATCTCCTGATTTCTGCTAAATCAATAACTGAGCAACTGGGAATCTCACGTGAGGGGATTGGGCCCATCATTTATAAAGATCTGGACTTGCGGAAGCTCTCCGCGAAATGGACCCCGAAATGCCTGAACGCGGATCAGAAACGTCAACGGTGCCAGTCGTCTGAGCAAATTTTGGAATTCTTTCGGCGCGATCCAAATGATTTCCTCTTGCGACTGGTGACCATGGAAGAAACCTGGTTATATCACCATGACCCAGAGACAGAGCAACAATCAGTGTAGTGGCGACATAGCGGCTCACCCCGCCCCAAAATATTCTAAGTGCAAAAATCCGCTGGAAAATTTCTCGCCTCGAATTTTTGGGATCAAGACGGAATCGTCCTCATTGATTATCTTCCAAAGGGCCAAACTATAACGCGGAGTATTACTAATCTCTACTGGTGCAAATGAAGGACATTTTGAAGGAAAAATACCGCAGGAAGTTCACCAAGGGGGTCTTGTTATTGAACGACAATGGCCCGGCTCACCGGGCACTTGCAACCCAGAAGACACTGGCCTACTTGGGCTTCCAGTGTCTTGATCACCCACCCTATTCTCCGGATCTGGCCCCGTCGGACTACCACCTGTTCCCTGGACTGAAAAAAAAACAATTGAAGGTCGCCCTTTTTTCTTCCGACGCGGAGTTCATTGTTGCCACGGAGACCTGGTTGGACGGACAACCTACTGATTTTCTTTTTGAGTGGCTTGCAAACATTAGAGCAATGGCCTAAGACGTGTATCGAGCCTAGTGGGGAGTGTGTGAATAAATGCCGAGTTTGTTCGCTGTAGCTTGTTTCCTTCCTGGTCGGGCTAAGGACTTATCAGCACAACTCGTATATGTTATGCAGGTCCTGCCAGCAGTCAGTCAACATAAACGCATGACATATACCAATTGCTGTATATACAGAGTAGTACCTCCTGATGAGCAGCAAGCCTGCTCGAAACATGTAGATTTTAGTTACTGAAATAAGTTAAAAATAAATTGTGCATTCTGTTGGTTCTTATTGTACGAATTTTTCGAGTGTATGTCCGAAAACAATTTTTTGAAGAGGATTCTGTTACACAACTTTAGATTCAGCCCTAGTTATTTAATGATGCTGCTTCAGCTACAAAATTCCATTCTATTCAAAGCACCTGGTAAATGAATGTGCACGTCGGGGAAAGGAAAAAGGAGAGAAATGAAAATGATAAAGAAGGAGAAGTGAAAAAGAAGATATAAGCGTAGAAGAGAGAATTGTTCAGAAAGCAAGAATGATGAGAAGAAATGTGGAAGAAGATAAAATAATGTTTATCATCTTTTTATGTTGCTCCAACTCCAATATTATTGAGACTCGTCAGTTCCGATGACAATGGTGTGGCCTGGAACGGTGTAGACTGGCGACCATTTGTTGTTAGAAGATCAGCCTTCGAGGAAATCTTGTGACGTGTTTCGAAATATTTGTTTTTTTTTTTGTGTGTGTCTGTAGATGAGGAGAAAACCAAGAGCAACGTCAGTTAGAATATGTAATTGCTGAACCTACCACCCGAATACGTGTCGCAGATCCGCTCGTCACCTCACCCTGCTGGGTTGAAGTGTTTAGGCCTATAGTCCAGTGGTAACTGCAGCCACTGTTCTAATGGTGCTCATTCCGTGCAACGCATAATATTTCTTATCCTATTATTGAACAAGTGACGAAATGTACGTATAACTTAACATAGAGGCGCTTTCTCCTATCCACTGTTGCTATGGAAAAGCAGTAAGTATTACCTATTCTGAGTGAGTGTTTGCAGCCTTAATTATTCTGTATTCGAAGCTCATGCATTTGTGGCCTGTTTTGGCTGTGTATTGTTTCTACATTTTCTCATAAACGGTAAGATTTTCGGAGAAAAATATTATTGAATATAAAGCATGTGTCTTGATTTTCTCTACTTCTGTCTGAAAAGTTTCTTATTCTCAGAACTGAGCGAGGTATTATCATAAATTTACATAAATCTCCATGTAAAATACCCGTTACTCTTGCCATATTGTAAATAAAATTGAATTTTCTCGACAGATTTTAAAAAATCCTCAAATTCCATGGAAATACGTCCAGTGGGAGCCGAATTGTTTCATGCCGACTGATGGACAGACATAAAGAAGCTAATATTTGCTGTTCGCAATTTTGCGAAAACGTCTAAAAGCTAATTGTACATACAAAGCACACTAAATAAAGTATATATATATATATATATATAAATAATTTTTCCTCCTGCTTGCTATATTATTTTAATTCATATTTTCACATACAGTATAGCTGTCGACCGCCGAAACATGTAGGAGGTACATTCATGTGTGCATATACTATATGCCTTGCATGTGCAAGTAATTGGTTGTGTTTAATAGTACCGTGTGTGCACTATCTGCTGTAACATTTCAGTCCCACAGTTTACTCAGACGAGGTTACAGAAATGCCGCGTATGTGTTCCAGTGCGCACACCTCTCGCTCTGCTCAATAGCTTTGGCTAATTATTCTTCATTATTGACACGGAGTTTGTTATTTTAGACCATAAACTGAACCTTTATGTGTAATTTAGGCGATTTTCGCGACATGACGAATGATTCTCCGAACACGTCAAGTTGTCTTCCTACTCAGCACCGCAGCTTCTTCTTAAAGTAAATTAAGTTTATACAGGGTGTCCCACTCGCTACCGAACCCGGCATTTCTTTAATAATTCTAACACCAATGAAGATATTGCAACGAAATTTGAACAGGAGTACGTTCGTTGTGTGAGAAATGAAGAGGAATG
>Ga0131853_10002444_pt1 | contig 33141 bp, 16 predicted proteins | sample TergutLab28metaG_FD_92764 | JGI IMG/M metagenome (GOLD analysis project Ga0131853, IMG submission 92764) | Labiotermes labralis P1 segment gut microbial communities from Petit-Saut dam, French Guiana - Lab288 P1 (version 2) (version 2) | ecosystem: Host-associated > Arthropoda: Insects >... | reverse complement strand
AACCTTTTGTCTTCCAGGTTGCTATCCAAAAATTTAAAGATCAAGATATATAGAACTATAATTTTGCCTGTTGTTTTGTATGGGTGTGAAGCTTGGTCGCTGACATTGCAGGAGGAAAGGAAGTTGAGGGTGTTTGAGAAGATGGTGTTGAGGAGAATATTTGGACCTAGGAGGAACGAGGTAACGGTGGAATGGAGGAGATTGCATAACGAGGAGCTAAATGATTTGTACTCCTCACCCAATATTATGCGGGTGATAAAATCGAGAAGAATGAGATGGGCTGGGCATGTGGCGCGTGTGGGCGAGGAGAGGGGGTGTATAGGGTCTTGGTGGGGAAACCGGAGTGAAAGAGACTACTGGCGAGACCTATGCTTAGATGGGTGGATAATATTAGGACGGATCTCCAGGAGGTGGGATGTGGGTATATGGACTGGATTGGGCTGGCCCAGGATAGAGACAGGTGACGGACGCTTGTGAGTGCGACAATGAACCTTCGTGTTCCATGAAATGCGGGGAATTTCTTGACTAGGTGCAATCCAGTTAACTTCTCAAGAAGGACTCTGCATCATGGAGTAAGTAAGTAAATAAGTAAGTAAGTATGCCCAAAGAAGCCGTCCCACGTTCATTTTTATTTCGTATCGGCAGTCTTACCAACATAGCCGCCAAAATAACTGAGGTGTGAGCAGTACTTGTATGAGTGACTGTGGGACTCCTAACAGTGTGTTGTAACAGACATTCGAAAAATGTGACATTTTAAAACTTAACATACAACAACACATTAGCTGAGGTTTGTGTGCGAGGTACGAATTGATGAACTACTGGCATATGAAATGTTGTATCGATATATATACTCTGTATCAGGGGTGCACAAATCCCGGTCTCCATGGCGACTAAATTGTATCCCGTGGCACTTAGTATCTGTGGGTGCTCGGTTTAGAACTTGCTATCTTTCACCCTTCTGGCTCCTAGAATTTTGAGTTGGGTTCTAGACTTTCGGAAGATCTGTACACCCCAGCTCTATAAGTAACGTTGCATGCAAATTGTGCATGTAATATTTACACTTACAGCGGCGACCGGAAAAGTTTGAAGTTAGGTGTGGAAAGTGAATGTAGTTGCAATATATGCTAATGGAAATCAAGCTGAGAAATGGACTCGATAGAAACTTGACAGAACACATCCATTTGTGCTTCTGAACTCAATAGACAATAATAGATCTACAGTGAAAACACAACATATGTTTTTGCACTTCAAATATCTACGAGTGCATGTTTCGGGTTGAATAATCTACCGCTGGTCTCGTATAAGATTTAATTGAAGGTAAAAAATACATTTACATTCCAAACATTATAATAAAAAATATAATGGTAAATAATGAATAAATTAGGGTTAAAATTGTTTAGAACATTATTTACGTATATATAACACTGGCAGTTAATTAACAGGTGTTTAAAATGCATTGACGTCTGTTGGTCGATGCTTATGAAATACGCAGGTTTCTTTCCCCCTTCATATTCATGGGTGACGTGTCGCAGGATAGAGAGTAACAAACTTTACCATTATGTCTTCTTCGTACGTATTTGCGTTGTCGCATACGTATCGTGAATAAGAATGTTTGAGAATTCTGAATCGTCTCTTCCGTTTTTTTTTCTGGTAGTAACACCAACTTATAATGGTTTTCGTTGTATATCGGCATAAAGGATGAACTACTTCAGGGTCGAAGTGCTGTATCCTGGTATGTCTACTGCCTCTTCTCACGCCAAGCAATCAAAGACTGTTTGATGTAATCATTAATATAAAATTCTTGCTTTTTTTGAGAGAGAGAGAGAGAGGCCATCCCGTTGTGTATTATAAAATCTGTATAATATATTATGTACCGTCAATACACAACATATATCAAACAAGATGCAATAATTACAATTAGGTTATATTTGGCGCCATGTTTCGGCCGTAACCGGTCATCTTCAGGGCAACTAAGAACAATGTTAAGGTACAGTAAAAATAGTACTCAATGGGATCCCATTTCGTTCACATTAAATGGGATCCCATTGAATACTATTTTTACTGTACCTTAATTTTTGTTCTTAGTTGGCGTGAAGATGGCCGGTCACGGCCGAAACATGTAGCCATTATCACCTAATTGTAATTATTGCATCTTGTTTGATGTATGTTGTGTATTGATGGTGTATAATCTATTATATAAAAAATTCTTGCTCGCCTGATGATATGTACGGAAGTATTTAAATGAAAGCTGTGTTCATCAATTCATCCACCAAACTTGTTAATTCAAATTCGGCCGTACCTTATGTCCTGTGCGCACAGTATGTATATTAGCTGCAGAAAGTAAAGTAATAAATTTACATATTGTTTGACTTGAAGTTATTACTGCGGTGACCGTGAAGATCTATGCTGGTGTGTGACGCCGTGTAGCTTGTACTATAGATTGGGAGACAAGTGGTGCCTCGTTCCTCGTGGTGCAAGAATCAAATCTGCTGTACCTTCAAGCTTGAAGGGGCTGTTAGTATCTTTCGAGACGAAGGTCACAATGCCCAGACGTAACTAGTACTCAAAACTGATATGTTACCGGTATTCGTGACTGTTTCTTACACACTTAAGGCGAGGCCTCTCTCATCCCGTCCATTTTCTGCTGTTTTATGTACAGTTGTGTGCATATGGAAGTTCGTGAGCGAGAAAACGGTGCTTATGAGAGAGTAGATGTGCCTAAGAGAGTGAATTAACTGGAGTATGGGGGAGACTGCTTAATGATACGGTACTGAGTTTGCACAAATCATATTATTGGTGCTATTTATTGAAAGGAAAAAAGGCGGGCGAGTGGTGCAACAATCAAGACATACAAAATTTGATCGAACAGCCATAACAAATGGTGATCACTTTAGAGACTAGAGATGGCGGTATTAAAATAAATCGTATAGTGCAAGGTATGGAATTATGGACGGGACTTATTTTTTTAGGATAGAGCATAGTGACGGGCTGTTGTGCAGACGAACCTGTCACGAATTTCTTGATCGGACATATGAGTGTTTGTGTCCAGAAATAACGCCAGCACCGTAGTTTCAGAATTAACAGAAAAAGTTTCCATTCTTTTTGCCTAAGTGTGACACCTAATGAGATCATCGATGTTCTGGGATGTTACGCAGCGTAGATTGGTAACTTACCGACGTTTCGGGATAACCTCTCGGTCCCATATTCAAACAGTCCATGAAGAATTCTTCTTGAACTGCTTAATGTTTGAAATGAGACCGATGGGTTGTCCCGCAACGTCGGTAACTTACCATCATTCTACGCCGCCTGACATCCCAGAAGAACGAAGATCTCGTCCAGAGCGCAGCAGCTTCCTTAAATCACTCATATGACACCTTGCAGATACAACTTCCACTCCAAACTAGTGCCTTGTAGCAGTATAGAATTTCAGATAATTATTTAGCACTGCAATTAAAATACATTTTTCTCATAACGCAACACCCTTAGTGAGCCAAGGCCTTCTTAACATCGAGGCTTCACGATGACACTCAGACACACCACACTCGGTGGGACTCCTCTGGACTAGTGATGAGCCCGACGCAGAGACCTCTACCTGAAAACACACACAACATTAACAACAGATAGACGTCCATGCCCCCGGCGGGATTCGAACCCGAATTCCCAGCAAGTGAGAAGCCGGAGGCTTACACTAAGGCCACTGGGATGGGCAATTAAGATACAGTACACATTGCTTTACGAAACGGGTTATCAAGACTATATATATATATATATATGGAAGTTGAGTTATATTCCCTGTTACAATATTACAACATTTCTGCCCTGCGCTCAATCTTTCACCCACTTAGTAATGTCCTCATTAATCTACAGTGTAGACCCTTTGATGTGACAGAAGCGTAACTAACAACTACGTATGTAGACAAACTGTTTCAATTTCTGTATGATGATGGATGACAGTGAGGGATTGGGGCAGGCAGTAAGACTAGAGTCTCGTCTCTGCTGCGTGTTGATGGATCACACGTGTTATTTCAGAAAATATCGGTAGGATCGGAAGAAGAGTTGAAATGGAGGGGTAGAACAGACTAAGAGTGACGCTGGACAAACAAGAGAGAGCTGCAACTCGTGGGTAGGTCAGGGGAGCATCAGCAAAGGAAACGTGCTTGTTGACTGATGAACGTCGATGTTTCTTGCACTGCTACAGTAGAAAGCATACGGCTAGTGAGTTGGCGTTGATCGGCTCAGACAGAGACAAATTCATGTGGCCGCGTTGCCACACTCGTTCCGTTGGGCAACAACGCGTACATTTAACTACGATAAATTTAATATTTTGCAAATGATTAGTTACAGAAATTACTATAAACATTTGAAGTAAAATATAAGTTGAAATCCCCTCATTTCTTTTCATATTCACCTTAAATGCTGAAGTTGGAATTTACCGAATTACATTTTTGGTTACAGAATGGCGTATCTTCTAATATCCCTCTGAAAGTGTTGTATTGTTCGTTCCATGAATTGTGAGGTGACTGATAGGATCTTTCACCATCAACAAATGCACAATTTTACTATTATTTTTTAACTCCTAATTAACTCCTACATAATTCGGCTTAGCTGCCATCATCAGGGAGCGTGCACCTTAATTACTAAAACTTACAGCAATAAGACGTCTTATCACCGTTTTAGCAGTGTAGATGTAAGCTCTATGATGATCGTAGTTAAGCCGAAACACGTAGGAGCTAATCAGGAATGAAAAAAAATAATATTTGAACTGTGCTGTTGTTGGTACCGAAAGAGTCTGTTAATCCACCTGAAAATTTCTCCCGAAAATGCAAATTGCTGACTTCACCCACCTCAGAAATGTATACAGTCTCAGCAACAAATATATGCAAGTTAGTAGTGAAAGAGGTGCCTTCGCACACGCACTCCAAATACGCCTGATCATTATCACAACATCAGTCTTATCAAGTGATTGTTTAAGAAAGTGCATCTGTGAGCTGTAAATTGTGAACATGTAACAGTGCTTTTAGCCATTCCAAAGTCCCTTATATGAAACGACTATACGGATGTGTTGAGAAGAAACAGCAGTAAAGACTGATCTCCATGAAGACGGCATCAGTGGATGACGAAAGGCGCCGGTGTGAAAATTAGTGTGTGATATAATTTACACAACATAGTGCATAAATTTTGGTTTCAATAAATAGTCTTCATCGTTGTACCGTGCATTTCGCAGAGTCCCTTAGTTGGCACACCAACTACTGTACATACATGAATTATTTTAAATTAATACATTTAAAATCTCTCCAACATGTTTCGATCCTAAGATCATCTTCAGGGAGCTACACTGTTCCTTGCTAAAGTCACATTTTTAAAAACACTCACTGATTAATTTCCTTATATTAACTTGGTACTTTCCTTATATTATCTTGGTGCTGTGGCAGCATGCTGCCACAGCACCAAGTTAATTTAAGAAAATTAATCAGTGAGTGTTTTTAAAAATGTGACTTTATCAAGGAACAGTTTAGCTCCCTGAAGATGATCTTAGGATCGAAACATGTTGGAGCGATTTTAAATGTTTTAATGTAAAAAATTTTATGTATGTGCATTAATTGGTATGCTAATTAAGTTAATGAATAGTGTTATTCTCCCAGCTATTTCTCTGTTCTCACGACCTATTCACCCCGAAGTATCTTTGCTGTTGTCCCATTGGCCAATCTATCAGCGTCGGAAATTGCTGTTATTCTGTGCTACATATAATTACATTTGCACGCTTATATTGGATTGTGATGATGTGTGGGAAGTACTCGGTGACCAAGGTTCCGTCCGGTGATATCCAGCTCGTAAGTCTGTATATTTTGTGTTATTCTCATTTACTTCGCATGCTTCGGCGCTTAGACCTTATCAGATTGTTTAGGCTACCCTAACTGCAAACTTCCCACGTTGTGGAGTAAATAATATATTATGATATATTTTCTGTCACGGACTTTATATTTTGTTACGTGGGACCTAGTGGGAAATATAATGTCGTTATATTCTTTAAAAAACCTGAAGAATGGGACTTGGGACCTGGAACCTGAGACTTGGGACCTGGAACCTGAGACTTGGGACCGCTGTCTGTCTGGTTGTATCTCTTGTGAATCCGGGACAATTTTTAACCCGCATTATGGATGTGCTTGAACGAGAAGTTGAAAAAATTAATATCTCGAGGACGGGTAGACGAATTATGTCAAAATTACAACATCTGTAAAACACATACCGCTACTTTTACAAACATGGGATTAGCCCTTACATATTTCGGAGCTTAATGTGCACTTGGCGAATATCGATGTTATCATAACAGTGTGACTGAATGTTCTTGGACTGCTTGACCCTGAAGATGAAGGCACTATGGCCGTTCGAAATGTTGGTATTTCCAATCGAAACGGCTTAGCAGTCAAAAAAATATTTTCTTCTTCCGATTGTTTGCTGATCCTTAAGTCAATGTTCGTTCAGCCTGAGGCGGGAGCGCACTTTATGTTCACAGTTGATCCGCGGTTGGGTCGATTAGGCACTTGTTACATGGGCAACAGCGCAACGAGATTGTTGTACAGCAGCTTAGTTGATTTCTGAATGATGCTTGTAGCGAGAGAGGGAGCGTTCGACTTCCTTGGCTACTGCGCATGATTTTACAGCCGCATTTGTGTTTGTTTCCAGCTATAGTGGTTCAAGAAGTGTTGCCTACTGAATCTGAGAACACTTCAGTAGAGAGACATTTATCACGGAGGCAGATATGTCATGTTCTGTTTTAACATACTTTCCGTAGTCTAAGTAAAGAGCGATGAGAGGAATTAATGGGAGGAAAAATGAAAGGGTGAAGAAAGGAAAGTATAAGCAAAGAAAGAGAATGAAGGCGTGCGTGAAGGATAAGTGACGTGTGCCTCTGCTAGGGATCTTCGTACGTGACCCGCCTTTGCAGTGTGTAAGGCCATGTCGCGCGTCCTTTGCAAGTTACGGAATTTGGCCGGGCTTGTTGTCGAAGATTTCTTTTTTTTTTTTTTCAAAACTTGAAATGAATTTTTCTTCACTTGACTCACGGCTGGAAAATGTATGCTGTCGTAACGTACAACGTACACCAGCAGGAAAGAACAATGTAATAAAAATCTGTTAATTCAGTAATTATGATATGGTTTGATATTTTTTCTACAAGTATGAGTTTTTCTTAAATTTGTGCTTAATTTTTATTAAAATCCTGGCGAGTTTAACCTTTTAAAGCCTAGCGTTTACTGTGTCTATCACTAGTCTTAACATTAAAAAATTCTTCGTTCTTCCCACAGCATATTTATATCTCCTGTACTTGTCTCAGGAGAAACATTGAAGTTTTCCCTATACATCCCTCAACGATTGGCTTTTATAACCGAGGAGACAAATGTTTACTGTGCGGTACGACCTGGGCCTTTAAATAAAATGGACTACGTTGCGTTCCGAAATGTTTCATATGCCTTGCCGCCCCGCGCGGCTAATCTGTTCGGACTGCTTAAACATGAAGACGAAATCAACACAGTCCTTCGAAACTCTGATAAATGCTTACTCATGGACGCGGCGTCACGTCCAGCACGACTTGAACGTTCAGCAGGATCGGAGTGACACGGTCAAGTCTCTCATAAGCTTCCAGTTCTCTATATTGCTTCAAATAACGGGGGGTGAAACCCAAGTTTGAACCTGCATTCTACCAGAGCCCACTATTCTTCACTTGAGGACTTAAGCAGTATGTTTTTGAAAGGTTGTGTGCTTTATTGTGTTTGCAGTGACGATGGAAATAGGTCAAAATAACGTCAGCGATGTTTCGCATCCAACAGTCTTTTTGATAGACTATCGCCGCTGCTGTAGCGACCGTCCTGACTCTCCAGATGGGGGCGACACTAACGGTCTGTTCCCAAATACCGCGTTTGGACACGTATTGAAAATTACAGCATATAAGACGGCAGTATTGCGGCGGCACGAAACCTTTCGGTCTGGCGGCCGCACCCAGTTAATCGCCTGAAATTTCTTACGGCATTTTCTATAGAATTCGCAACTGTACCAATAAGCACTGTGCTACGCTGTGTTCTATGCTAATTTGCGGAATCGTGGTGACTATACTTTAGTATTTTACAATAGTATAAACAACCAACTAGATGTAACAATAACAATCTATTAGTAATTTCAATCAGCTCAACATGTTTCGGGGGATAATTTCGCCCATCCTCAGGAGTACTAGGCTGTGTTTACAGCTGTGTTATAAAGTACCGAAGAAGCTGCCTGCTGGTGACAAGGTCACCAGTACCACAAGCTGTAAACACAGCCTAGTGCTCCTGAGGATGGGCAAAATTATCGCCCGAAACATGTTGAGCTGATTGAAATTATTAATAAAATTATTATTGTTGCATCTAGTTGGTTGTTTATACTATTGTATCAGTGATGCACGGTCACACAAACATCAAATTCAGTATTTTACCTGACACTTCTAATGTCAGATTTCGCACTCGTGTAATAAGCGAACGGACACTGATTGCTGCCTGTGTGAAGCTGAAGGGACGAGTATGGCGTGGCAGGTCTGAGCGTAGGTGGCAGGAAAATATTAAAGTTCTTGCACAATAAATAGTGTGTGAGGATTTGGAATGAAATCAGACGGCTCAGAAGAGGGATCTGTGACGATGTTGGTGATGAACTTCCGTTTCCACAAATTCTCTTGGCTTACTGAACAGGTCTTTAATTTGCAAAAAAGATTCCGTTTCATGTAGTAGCATTCGGATCGTTATCTGTGGCTGCCCCATGTTGACGGAAATATCTGAAGGAAAAGTGGCAGGCTGACTTATTCCCAGAAACTTTGATCTACTTAAGTGTAATCAAAACTTTAAAGTGCACGCTTTTCGGAACAATTTCAACAAATTCTTAACTATGTTTCCTTTACCCTAACTTCGTTTTGTCATAGACCGGATGTTCTAAGTGAACGATATGTACCAAAATGTTTTCTCCACAGCTCCAAGTGGGCTTCGTTGTGGTAGTCGTGGTTCAGCAAGATCCGCCTTGTGCGGTCGCGTTGTGTCCCGTGTGTTTCTTGAAGACTTACGGTGAATGCCTCCCCCCCCCACCTCAGAGCTTCGCTCCACGAGCTTGCTTGTGAGGATGAGGCGTTGATCAATGCGAAGGATCGTGTTCCATTAGCAAGGATACAAGAGGTTTTTCCCTCGTCTCAGACCTAAACCACTCTGGTGAGCTCCCAAATGGATGGAAGCTAGACTTGCCCAACTCCCCACTAAAATACAAGTCAACCTACACATGTGCTCTAAGCAGAAGCTCACAGGCACCCGGAACAGAGTTCCAAGTCAAAGCGCGTCTCTTCTGTTTGCCTCATGTACCAGTCACTCATCATTAAATGGTAGAAATTTCTTGACTAGCTGAACAAAAATTTGCTTCTCAAGCGGGACTCTTTTACGCAGGTAGTCGATTAATTAATCTATAAATAAATTAAACATGGTTAGTAAGTCCAGTAAAGTGCAATTGTAAATAATTTTCACATATTGTTATTGCATATTATTATTATTATTAATCTCCTACAAGTTTCGGCCTTCTGTGTGCCATTATCAGAGACAAACCAAATATAAGAAATAAATAACACTGGTTTAACATCAGTAACCTACAAATTGCAGCTCTTGAGTATATGAAACATAGGAACAAGTTATACATACACAGCATGGATATTAACTTGGAGAATTGGAACTATTGTGAAGAAGGGTGTGTCCAGTTGTCGTGTTTCGTATGCACATAGGTAGGTTTTCACTCTTTTTGTAGGCCACACAGACCCTTGGGGTAAGTAGAGGTACACCTCTTCTCTTTTCTAGGACCTTCGGCACTAGATGGGGTGGGAGATCAGTCCCACGCTCCGGCCGCCTCTACCGCCGGCAAAGACCCGGTACCCATTGTAGAGGAGTCTGGGCGGGCCCCAAGGCCGGTCTGGACAGGCGGAAAATCTCGTCCCCACCGAGATTCGATCCCGGACCGTCCAGCCCTTAGTCAGTCGCTACACAGACTGAGCTACCCGGCCTACTTCGTACGCACATATAAAGTTGTAGCACAGTGTTTTATTAGCATTCAGTACTCTTGAATTTTTTCAGTCCTATGTTGCAACTGAAGTTCAGTTATGGCAGAATACGATGTGTACTGTCGAAGTGAAGACAGAGTTCAGAGAAGTGCATTGTGTTGGACTTAGGTTAGTAACTGTCTGGTGCACGGAAAGTACGAAAATATTATGACTGAAAACGGTTCCTTTGTTGGATAGTAATTCGGTACGTAAACCAAGAATCGGCCTATAATTTTCCATGAAGTAATTTAACATAAACTTGTGGCATGTATTCCGGTTGCGGAAGGACGAGGTGGACGCCATGTGAGGAGATAAGATGCGAGTTCTTTTGTGAGAAAATAGTCGCATACGTCAGTTAGCCGGGGTCCTTCACATTTTGGGTTAGGTGGGAGTCCGATATCCTTACGTTGTAAGACTTCAGCATGACACATACAGGGCTTTTCGTAATGTTCTCCGTGATTACAAACATTTATAACAAGAAAACCCAAAGACCTACCTTAATGGAATTGTTCACAGCCACAGGAAAACTGAAAAAGTTTTTTTTTGACAACTAGAGATGTTCGATGTGTGCACCATAGGTGACATGGCATACATCGATACAATATTCAAGTTCTTGCCACACACGCGTCAATATGAGTGTATCGATATTCTTCACTGCTGCAATGATCCGTGCCTTTAGGTCAGCGAGGTCACATGGTAATGGTGGGACGAATATCTTCGCCTTCTTTGCACGAAATGCACTTTGCACAGTAACCGCAGACTTACTCGTATGATATTCCAACACACGAAACGACTTCTCCCCCGAAGCGGCCATTATCTCACTACATACACTCGCATCGCCTAGCGGCAGAAATGTGAACTTCGATAAAAAACAACTTACTGGGAAAAAAATTTTTTAGTTGTTCCTTCTATCTGTACAGGTTTGGTAAATACGTGTCCTGTGGTTTTCCTATAATAAATCTTTGTAATCTCGGAGTACATTATGAAACGCCCTGTATATTGTAGACTTCTCGTCATATAGAAAGGTAAAATTAAACGGATCTTAGAAATAGACCATAATTTCAAATTTTAAAAAATCAGTGTATACCTTCAGTATCTGAGAAGCTATCGGATTTTCAAGGAATACTCCAAATTGGATTGATTAGGTAATTCCTTTAGACATTAGACAGACTGCATGAAGTTTGAAAAGTGCAAATATGTGAACTGCCCACAGTCCACATTATTTGTTCCGATCTTCCTTAGCTCACTTCTTTTCTAACACCGGTTCGTAAGTTATGAAAGAAGGTGATGAACCAGTGTGCAGGACAACCGGAGAAATGCAAGACTCTTGTAATGTACTTCTTCACTCGCTGAAATTGCTTCTTTTGTTCAGCCATGGGTCACGGGAACAATACAGGTCAAGTGTTTGACAAACGCAGTGGGATAAATTCTTATTTTAGCTCTAAAGTGTCCCCACGAAACACGCGTTTTCTCTTAGATGTGGAGTATATAGCTCCGAGTTTTCAGGCTGTAGTTCATCTTATCCTGACCTTATCTACTTGGTCGAACCATCTCTTCGTCATATAATGATATCCTTTGTCACCAGATTTAGCTGCTTGGTCCCTAGTTTGGTCTATCCTGGAACATTATACAGACGTTTCTTTTCCGGTCTGTTGCTGGTAATATTTAAACTTTCTGACAAAATATAGGGATTTAAGCTCGTACCAACCAGATATTTAATCCGTCGTTCCACGTATTCGTGTGTTATACAGCCCGCTCCGGATCCACACCTTTTCTTCTTCGTTCTACTAACGTCACTTCTTCGTTTGCTGCTGGTTTGGTCATAACATCTTTTCTTCCATGTACTAACGTCATTCATTTCCTTGTTGTCATAGTTCTGCGGAGCTGTAGAGATTGCATCGACTGTTTTCCTGTTCAGATGCTTAACAGGCGTATATATTGCTACTGTCTTCACAGATTTCACGTTACTTTCAGCGTATATCGTCACCCCATATTTAAACAGCCCATCTGTCCTTCGGTCTAGCATGGTCTGTTTTCCTCTGTACTTTAAACGTCAGAAAATAAACTAAGAATATGTTTTGCAGATGGGTAAAAGCCTCTGATAATTTATATTCCACCGTTAAATTAAACGCAGTATTGATATAAGTTGGGATATTGTCCTTTATATTCATATTGTCGAAGGTGTACCAGCTGTGTGGCGCCCTGAGCCCTGAGTTGTTTAAATTAATAACATTTTTCAAGGTTGAAATCGACGTGCCGTTAAGGTAACATAGATAAATTAAAGTTGCGTTTATGCCTGAGCCCAGTACCAAGGATGCATATAGAAATAGTGGAGGTACGGATCCACTCATCCTACACTTCGGAATGGGATGGAATTGAGTGACAAGATTCGGCATTTTTGACTCCGCGAACTAGGACCCCGAATGGACCGAATAGCAATAATCATAACTTTAGCTTGGTCATGTAAGCTGTGAGAGACTGAATATACTAATCGATTGGAAGGGAGATTCTGTGGGGCTCATCGGTTCTGGACGTTCTGGATGACGGTACTTCACTTCTCGAATCTTATCCCGTAGATGTTTAGACAGTTACGTTACAGTAGATACTGATGTTACGTTACGTGTAGTTTATTGTGGCAATAATGGACGCATATTCTTTCATTGCGTAGTGTGCCCTGAGACAGTTCCATAGCCTCTGCCAAATAGAGTTCTCCAGACAGTACGATCTACTGAGTCCTGTCTGAGATTCCAGTACCTTGTCTTTTGATTAATGTCATCCAGTAGCAGCACCTTTCCGTGCACTGTGCGTAGGCATTCTGAAGTAAACAAAAACTGACGAAATATTTTAAACGATGTTTAATTTTGAACTTAATATTAACCCTTCTCCTGCTAACGTGGAGAATATGGTGAACTCCGAATAATGCTAGCAAAGGGAAGATGGGATTTAATTCGGCGTTTAAAGGGTTAGACGTGCTTGATATTGATAGTGTCAGTTACCGTATAGCATGATTATACTGTAAAATTCTTAATACAAAACCCTTGTAGTGGAACTGAACGGGTCGAAACGTGTGTATTACCATCAGTTAAGTAACCACTAATCACATGTGTAATGCTTGACGGAAGGTTATGTCCCGCCCCCATCCCATGGTGCATCTGCCCCTTTTGGGCCAGGGCCACCTCATTATTGAGGCTCCGCGATCACACTCAGACACACCACACTCGGCAGGACTCCTCTGGACGAGTGATCAGCCAGACGCAGGGGCCTCTACTTGACTGCACACAACACACAAGAGACAGACTCCATGCCCTAGGCGGGATTCGAATCAGTAATCCCAGCAAGCGAGTCTTCGCTGACCCACACCTTAGACCGCACGGCCACGAAGGTTATGTCCAGTTAATCAATAATACAACGGAACGACATTGAAAATAAGGTAAAGGTAAAGGTGAAAGGTGAAATTCACACTGGAAGAGGCTACGAAGGCCATGAGGGGAGTGGAGGTGTAGTTGTACTTTTTCTTTAACCTCGGCGCTAGATGGGTGTGGTTGATGAACGTCACGCCTCGGCCGCTTAAACCCCTGGACTAATCCGGTACCCGTATAGGAGTCTGGGTGGGCCCAGAGCCAGTCTGGACGGGTGTGGAAAACCTCGCTCCCACCAGTATTCGGTCCCCGGACCGTCCAACCCGTAGCGAGTCGCTATTCCGACTATGCAATGAAGTTTGTGTTAATCTGATGTCAGTCCACAAATTCGCCGTGTTGTAACAGCTGATTAAGGTGTAGTTCAGAAGAAATGCTGTTGGTTGACGTTGCCGGTTTCTTTCGTCGACTTGTGTAGACGGATGGACACGTACGTATAATGACACTTGATTTTCCTAATAGAATAAGAAAATTGTGTTTCAATGCTTTGCGAACTGTAATTTTACCTCTTGCATTGGGCCGTGGTTTGTAAATCACTTTTTCACGCATCCGTTCAGCCTCCCGATGACGGTCCTCCGTTCCGGTTGATTGTGTACGATGATTGAGCAGTGAGAAATGACAGTTGATTGTGATTGGGTCATGCATTATTCGGTACTGCAGTGTGCCGTAATATTGGGAAAATTTCTCTTACGCTTTGATGAAGCCAAATGAATATAATACCTGAAATACAAATCACACCCGACCACCTCAAATTGTTAGACACAGAATGTGCTCTTTATATCGCAACGTTGTTTTGCAACTCGTAATTACTCCTTCTTTTGCAGTAAAAAGTAATCTCTTCACTTTCTGACTTCAATGGGCATGATGGCTTATTTTTAGTTTGTATTTTGAATATCCTCTTACATTACCCTTTTTGGTTAATCCATCTATTTCAGGTCTTCCAACATTTACTTTTCCTCATAGGCCTTAGTTCATAGTACTGTGTTGAGATCCCCCCCCCCCGCCAAATTCTCAGAATTGTCCCCTCATTTATTTCTGAGGTTCGAAATCCTGTCTGTCATTACTTTGTATTTTTTTCAGTCCGTCCTCTTCTACCTTCTCTCTGGGTGAATGTTGCACTTCCTCGCACTCAGTAACACAGATTCGGTAGGTCTTCCCTGGATGAGGGTTCGGCTCGTAGCAGGGACCTCTACCTAACAACACACAACATTTACAAACGACAGACATCCATGCACCCGGCGGGATTCAACCCCACAATCCTAGCAAGTGAGCGACAGCAGACCAGTTGCCTAAGACTGCGTGGCTCTTTCTGCTTAATCTTGTACTATTTTGATATCTTGCTACTTATTTTTAAAATATTGTTTTCAGCAGTTTAAATTCTTTTTTCCTGTAATTTTCTGTTTTGGGGACTTAATGTTTAAGTAGAGGTTGCGATTGCCTTTAACATTTTTTTTGGCATATTTACAAATTTTGTAGTGCAAGTTTCTTTCGTCTTGTCGTTTCTTCTCCGGAATATTTTAATAGTGATTCCAAACGTCGTTGGATTTTAAGGATTATTCTGGTTGGATGTACATAGTAATAAATTTCATTCAATTTTGCACTGCTACTTGACTGTGTGTCACTGTTCCTATTGCTGCATATTTCTTCCTTGAAGTATCATTCCTTTCCTTTGTTATGATACTTTTCTTCAGTTGTAATCCCACGACATGTGGAATAATAAATATATTTCTGCCTCTGATTCTGAATATGGCGAATCTTATGTTTATTGAACCTGCATCATCTTGATAGTCGAATAAAGAGAGACCAACTTGATGTCACTTGCTTTGTTATTTCATTATTTACTGCTCAACATGTTTCGGATGTTGATACATCCATCCTCAGGAGCTTGCGACTTATTTGATTAGTTATTTCATGGGGTGGTGTGGTATCCGGATGCAGGCTTCAGCTGAAGCCTGCATCCGGATACCACACCACCCCAGCCAAACCACAACGTAACACCAACACACATCGAACCAGAACAATACAACCCATGAAATAACTAATCAAATAAGTCGTAAGCTCCTGAGGATGGATGTATTAACATCCGAAACATGTTGAGCAGTAAATAATGAAATAACAAAGCAACTGACATCAAGTTGGTCTCTCTTTATTCAACTATCTGAATATGGTGTTTGCATATTTGACTGATAAATTTGACGTGCGAAGGGCTTCTGCTGGGACCACAACACCGACCTACCTGCTGATGTGAATTGCACTGTGCGCTATGTGCTGTTGTTGTCGTAAGGACTGCTGCCCCTTCCAGAGAGAAGCAGGATCTCTTAGCTTGTCGGTAGGATGGCTATCTGTGGAACACCAGCGTCCACAGATTCATTACTAGGCCCACATAATCTACTAATTTGCCTTTGCGCTCGCCATGTTTGGTTAGTTAATGCTTTCTTTTGTTTATTTGACAACGCTTTTTCGACTCGGTACATTGTGTAGCGTAAAATGACGGAATGAGTAATTTTTAACCTGAAAATTCGACAAGGTGTGGGTGTATAAAGAGTGACGCATGTGAGGCATTGTCTGAAGTTCAGCTTACATTATGTGTGAGTGCTAAAATAGAGTATCGGGTTTGTCGGATATGAAGCAAGATTAAACAGCGATGTTCTGTTAGCAGGTGTTCTGTCAGCAGGTGTCCTGCTAATCACAAGGAACTTCCACTTTATGTACACTTTTTAGTGAATAAATAGCTTTTGTTATCTGGCACAAACTTATGGATTGGTTTAGGGTGGCCAAATTACAAGTTGAACGTTTTAACCGTGAAAGTGACTGTTTTTATGTGTTCAGTCTGACACAAGTCAAATTGTTTCCGACTGAACATATCAACACTATCATTAATTAGCACAAGGGGGTGGCATCCGTAAAAATCGTGTATATAATTTCCACTTGGTACTATCACTGCAAGGTTTCCGAAGTTTTACAACTTCTGAATGGATATTTTCGCTAAATCATATTTTATCGTGTTGTGGTGGTCACTCAAGATTTTACAATTATAGGACTATATGCTTTTGTTGACACGTTAATGTAATTTTTTAAGCTCATGGTTCCGTGCATCATAATTCAGTATTAATAAAAATCCAACCAGATGCAACAGTATGTAGATATTTATTTACTGCAGAGTCACTCTACATGTTTCGGGTGTCCACCGCACCCATCATCAGGAGTACTAAAACCTGTAACCGCAACCTCCGGTACAGGTCATAATATCGGTTCAGCTACTTCCCTCCAACGTGGCCAGGTCGAGACTGCAGTCCCGACCTGGCCACGTTGGATGGAGGTAGAGGGAAGGCTGCGGTTACAGTATTTAGTACTCCTGATGACGGGAGCGGTGGACACCCGAAACATGTAGAGTGATTTTGCAGTAAAATAAATCAGACTGCATACTGTTGCATCTAGTTGGATTTTAATTAATAATACGTTAATGTAAATTGCTGTTTGATCGAATTTCGCATACAGTTGCTGCGAAAGTCACAAGTGCAAATGCATAATATGATTCCTTTTTTTTGTTTCAGGTAAGACAAGATAGACGACAGTTCTTTCCTGTGCATGTCACGTGACTGTGAGTACGACTTTTGAAAACAAGAGAGCAAGCATTTACATTTGTAGAGTTTGTGAAAATCTTAATGATATAAGAAAGGGGCCTTGTTGCTTTTTGCGGGGCTAATACAATGCTGCATCATTCCGAATACGATCCAACTTAACCGTTTAATCTACATTTCAGATGTTTACATCAGCCGGTGACGCTACAAGAAGTCATTGTCTTACCATTCTTTTTGACCAATGTTTCATTTACAGAAAGGTTAGCTACAACTGGAAAGAGCAGGGCTCGAAATGAATGACTACGATCAGATAGTATTGTGCTGCGATGATATTAGCTTCTTGCGGAAAAATGTACATAACCTTAAATATACAGTAGAAATTATTCTACAAGTCAGACAAAAATTGTACAGTACAATAAATATAGCAGTGGATTAAATGGGGCTGTCGATCGCAGGATCTTCCAGATACTCAGTTCAGGTCGACAGTACTACAAGCACAAAGTGGAAGTCCCCTAACGTTTCCCTAGCGCGTCCGGTTGCTTTATTAGTAATGTAAGTCACGTGTCCAATAAGGTATTTGTGACCTCATTTATATGACGAAACAACAGTACGTTTCTTATGTATATTTCATTTCGTTGGTATAGCTTTGTCCATTGTCTTTGCATTCGGCGACTTGGTCTAGCCTAGGGATTGGCTTCTCTGGAATGTTTTGTCGTTCCTGGCTACAAATAGGACCCTTATCCCTTACCAGTCGGTAAGTGCTGTTCAGGGAAGGAATCGCTGTTTTGAGAATCGCACTGAATATAAATACATTGTGTGGGGAAAAGGCTGAGATTTAACTTTCAGGTTTTAATGTTAACCCAGGCAGTACATATAGTAACCACTAGGCTTTGAAGTGTTCTCATAAACCACTGACAGAATTTCGACATAATTTTGCACGCGTTGTGTAAATCTCTGTTGAGTACAATTTTTTGTGCCTGTGTCTCAGGTCTGAGACGGATCTGAATCGGTTTTTTCTCGAAAGCCGCTTGAAAACGTAGGGCAAAGTGAGTGCTTTATTATTGTCTACAAATTTTATTTCAAATATTTCGTTCTGTTGGACAGTTAACGAAAATGATTATGACAAATTATTGTCACGCTCTGCGACTGGTGCTGTAAAATTAGCTTCACACACCAATGGGTTAGTTATTTAGTAACTGACGTGACACCGAATGGGGTGTCTGAGGTATCAGATAATAAATTTGGAAGGTTATTATGCTCCATTGTTGTACACCTTTCTACTTCTTTGGGGGCTAATATCTGAAAATAGCTCCAGCATGTGTGCATCACACAGAAAGACAATAACTTTTGTGATGATAGTTATATATATATTGGTAAATATAATACAATTAATTTAGTAAGCCATACTGTTTATTTTGCCGCTCCCAGTAGCCGCGCGGTCTAAGGCGTAGGTCTGAGGCCGCTGGCCTGCTGAGATCGTGGGTTCGAATCCCACCGTGGGCATGAATGTTTGTCTGTTGTGAGTGTTGTGTGTTGTCAGGTAGAGGTCTCTGCGACGAGCTGATCACTCGTCCAGAGGAGTCCTACCGACTGTGATGCGTCGTTTTGTGTGATCTAGAAACCTCAAGAATGAGGAGGCCATGGCCCGCGTTGGGCCGCAGCACCACGGGGGAAGGGGAATACTGTTTATTTTAAAGTCAACGTGTTGAGTAAAAACGGGTAAAAAGGGGCAGAAGTTCGCAGTAAGTCAGTTTTTTTTACTTGCGTTTGTGAAAACTTCCTACTTGTTACAATTTTCTTCAAATTATACATACATATATGTAACAGTCGAAAGCCACGGAAACTCAGGCATAGCGCCTGTCAACAGTTGTGGACACTGTGTGTTGCTATGCATATATGTTTTTGTTCGTACTTGTTTGTTGCGCTACAAGCCGGAAGGTCGCGGGTTCGATTACCGATGAAGTCGCTGGGGTTTTTCATTGCCATAATCCTTCCAAACGCACTATGACCCTGGTGTTGACTCAGCCTCTAACTGCATTGAGGTCCAGGAATATTTCCTGTGGGTAAAGGTGGCCGGTGCGTAGGGTTGACAACCTTGCCACCTTCATGGGCCGATTGTCATGAAATCTGGGAACATAAACCTCCTGGAAATCTCCGAGGCTCTACAGGCCTGTGCAAGTTGTGCTTTACCTTATCCTTAACCGTACTTGTTAGTATGCTTAGTCATTTTGAAGAGAGTTATTATGCACTTCGGTTTGATCGTCATGTTAAGTGAGGATCCATTATACCCAATCACTGCAAAAGTACATTTTTCATACAAGTTAATTGATCGTATTTCTTAGTTTGCGCGATGAAACTTCCGGGCGAGAGACAAACACGACCTTCTCATATTCTACTATACGATCGGCCTAAGACTACGGTCACCTCTGTCGGTGCAATTGTTGTTTTCCGATCATATCTGAGAACAAGCCCTTTGTTCTCATGTCTGTGTCATTCAGTAGGCATAAGAAATGGATCGCTTATGCCACTACTGCATTCAATGTTACTAGCCCCTGGGTAATTTGACAGTGGATATGCTAATCATGTACTAAGGTAGAGGCATGTTCACTTTGTTGCTATACTGCAAGTAGGCCTATAACGACAAGATAAGGTGTACTGAAGCACCAAAAACACTGTAACCGACCAATTTGCACTGCAGTGCGTTTAAGAGGAATGTGTGGATTCTGGCGATCAAAGAGTTTAAATCGTATATTATTTTTTTCTGTGGCTGTGATTTCGAATCCCAAATTGGTTGTGTCCTAGTATTTATCTCTTGGCATGTGGTGGCCGTGCGATTATCCCATGTCTCCGTTCCAGGGAGTCTTTACTACTTGTCTGAGTAAGGGTTTAGTATACTCCTAAAGGAGCGTCGATTCGGGCAGTAGGGAATATAAGAATGGGAAACAGAGGGAGAGGAGGACTTGAAGGGGAATATTAAGAGAGAGGTTGAGAGGGAGGGATTAAAGTCAGTGGGAAGAGAGGGACGAAGATGCAGTTAAAAATAAGAAAGCGAAACAGAATAAGGGAAAGAGATGGAGGAAGAGGAGTAGACGAAGAATTGAGAAGATATGCAGACAAATGCAGAGGGATAAGGAAGTGAGAATATCTTATTATAGTTACGCTCGTACGACTGTCTAATTGAGCTGCTGCTGCTGCTGCTGCTAAGCGTCTGTCCTTTGAAACGAAATTGTATTTTTGAGTTGCACTGCAGACAATGCTACATTTGGAGCATAGCTTTGTATGGTGCTCAGACTTGGACGTTTCGGGCAGTAGATCAGAAACACCTGGAAAGTTTTGGAATGTGGTGCTGGAGAAGGGTGGAGAAGAGCATTTGGACCGATCATGTGAGTAATGAAGAAGTATTACTTAGAGTCAAGGAGCAGAGGAATATCCTACATGAAACAAGTAAACGGCAGGCTAACTGGATTGTTTACATTTTGTGTAGCAACTGCCTTCTACAACAGGTTATTGAAGGAATGATAAAAGGGGGGGATAGAAGTGACAGGAGGACGTGGAAGAAGACGTAGGAAGCTACTGGATGACCTTAAGGAAAGGAGAGGGTACTTTCACATGAAGGAGGAAGCTCTAGATCGTGGAGAGGTCGCTTTGGAAAAGGCTTTGGACCTGTCGTAAGACAGACTGCTAAAAGAAAAAAACTCAAGACGGTTGATATTTTCAGGTGCGTGTCGCATATATAGAGTACCCTTTGAAACCTGAAATCTTTCGAAGTAGTGGATTATTTGAAAATTTAATTCCTACCTCACAGAACATTTTAGATGCACAAGTCTGTGCCTTCATTTCGTGGAGTGTTGCCTGTACGTTGTTGTACAGGAAGTGCTCAGACTGTTGCCTCTTATACTGTGTGTCTAAGGCGTGAAGAATCTGTGTCAAGTGACCTGTGTTTAGAATGTCAATTTTGTGATTTCCTTCAGCTCGTAAAGTGGCGGTAGAATACATCGTAAAGGAAAACAATCGCTTCTTTTCACAGCCCTTCGAATGTATGAATAACGAAGGCGCTGATTAGGTATGAGATACAATCAGTTAATTTGCAAAACGTTAAATAGGAGAGGAATCAATAAAGTTTAACAGTCCACACACAGGGTTGGGATAAATATGTTTTGGAACAAAACAGAATGAAGTATAGACGGAATACTTTATCCTACATTTTTTTTAGAGAAATTTTATATAAAAGCCCAAAGTATGGAACTGTGTAGTATAGGATGAGCTAGCGAGTCGTTGAACAAACTTAGTGTTAACCCCGAGGCACTTAGAAAATGTTCTGTGTTGGAAACTGTCTTTAAGATACATGTTTGAATATGAAAGAGTGCTGGGTCTACAGACTACACACTGGTGTGAGGCGTATTGCTGCATAATTTAACTTCTGATTAATGGCATACAACGGAAAGGAAACTTTCTTGCCTTTAAAGTTACGGCAAAATCATTACCATACCCATCTGTAAATATATACGCTCTTAGGTTTTAATGTTGTACAGTTGTGTAGAATAGGATTAGTGGACCGCGGGTATCTTGCACTGGTATGTCAAGGTAGCCGTTCTAACAGAAAACTTTTGACTGCTTGCGAAGCAGCGTTGAAGGTAAACTACGTGATTTTGACATTCAGAGGACCGTGCATCGTGATATATTCTTTTTATAATAAAAGCCAACGAGATGCACTATTTCTCAACTTTATTTGGTAAAGAACTCTACATGTTTCGGACAGATTTACTGTCCATCATCAGGAGTCTTAATACTGTATTCACAGCAACTGGTATTTGTCATTTGTTGACTGTCTACTAGTTCCATCCTGACCTCGCTAGCAGACAGTCAACATAACTAGTATAACAAATACCAATTGCTGTGAATACAGTATTAAGACTCCTAATGATGGACTTTAAATCGTCCGAAACATGTGGAGTTCTTTACCAAATAAAGTTGAGAAATATTACATCTCTTTGGCTTTTATTATTAAAAGAATAAACTACGTGAATTGCGCAGGCAGACTGTGTGCTTATATTTCCGCAATCGTTTGGTTGGTTTTACTACGCGAACGAATTATGCATAATATTACAGGGGGAAATTTATTATTTATTTGCTTAGATGAGCAGTAGGTTTTTGTATTTATTTCGGGCATAGGCTTTTATAAAAACGGATTGAAGGAATACGTTTGATATTGTTAAAGTGACTGAAAGGAATTGTAGAACATACTAACTGCAGATTATTTTCTTTTATATCTGTGTGCATTTGTGTGCGAAGCAGTTCTTAATCCATTACACGTCTATAACGCAGTTTTTATGTTTAGGCTACTGAAAACCTGGACAGCGTAGTTGGTAGCTTTTTAGGTTTTTCTGTTTATATATGTTCTAATCTTTCGTAATATTTGATCTTTCCATTCATCTCATTGTTTTTTTTAATATATTTATACTGTTAAACGTTCAGCCTGTTTCTGGACAGCGCAACCGTAAAGCGACCTTTCGCCCTTGTGTCCACGCGACATGCGAACAACGTTCAACTCTTCCGCCTCGCTCCGTGCACGCAAACAGACTCGCATTAGTTATGCGTTTGAAATTCTTGTCTCATATAAGATTTTCTTTTACCATCCGTTCGTGTTTAACATCTAGGGTTGTGTTTCTAAACCGTTCAAGCCCAGTGGTTCCTACATTTGCAGCCATGCTTGATTCTGTAAGCTCTGCATTTTTTTCACACGCTCCTGAGGTTCGTATTTCATATGACTCACAATGAAGAGTCCCATTGCCATTATTTTCCTATTCAACATTCACCGACTGCTATCTCTAGTATACGCGCCCTATGTTCTCTGTGAGGTACGGAATGAATCTTCATATATAACGTAGACTAATGATGTTCTTCAGACGGGTTTCAGAATTTTAATTTGAATAATTAGTTCTGTACTGCGTAGACTTTGTCCATTATCTAGGGTGAAAATGTGGCTGAAGTGCTTTCAGGTTGGCCCGACAGGGTAAGGTACAATCAAATCCCTGGACATCCGATGTCACTTAAACTTGGTACCATATCGACAGCAGACAAATGTTGTTGTCTGTGTAGGTTTTATGTCGGTGTATTGAAGATTATGATTTTAGGTCAGCAATTTGTTATTTTCCAATGGCCATTGAACTGACCGTTAGTCGTATCTGTCCTGCCAGTTCGAGTGACATCCCATGCCCTCAGGTTTAGAGCAGCATTCCATATCTGACCAATCTGGGTGCGTTTTGACATCATTTCTATTTTAGCCTCAGGACCGGAACCTGTCCTGTTTCTGAAATACGGTGTTTTAATTTTTTTATGGCTCTCCATGAATAGTGTTATTTTTGAATCCGGGACGTTGTTAAAAGTCCAAGAAGCAAAGAATTCCGCGCGCTACTTAATTATTATACCAACTACTGCACATATATAAAATTCACAGAAATTTATATACGTGTAGTAGTTGGTGTAATAATTAAGTAACTCAACAACGTGCACGGTGTAACAACGAAAATAAATTCCATGCCTATTTACGATCGTCAGAATTTTATACATTGTTTCAGTTACGGTATTTTAAATGCCGTGCTGTGGCGACGTCTTCTCATATAGTCCATTGTGCGGGTTGTTTAAATATCATTGCTCTTTTCTTTCACTTGATGTGAAGAATCTCGTCTTCAATACAGCTGTGATACAGTTGTTACAGCCGAAGCCTTTAGATACAAGCGCCGCGAACTGTCCATTTTTTTGTAGAACGTATTGGAATGTCACGTTACAGAGCTGCAGAAATTCTGCAGTATATTAGGTATGAAATTAATTTATTCTTGTAAGATTTGGGGGTCTAAAACGGGTATTGCTTGAAGATTCAATTCTTCTGGAACGATCACTCGGTGTCTCTAGACCAACAGTTACCGATATTTGCAGACTATTCGAAGGAGCCTGAAACCCCCCCATCTTTAGGTTTCGTGTCTTCTTGGACTGCTTAGAAAGTGGAAGTAGAGGCTAGAAACTCCTCCAGACTATCGGTGATTATATACCAGTTTGCATGACATCATATCGCTGAAGACTGGAATCTTATTGTTTATTCTGGAACGTTATACTTTTCCCAATCAGCAGCATTTCCCTTGTAGAGTGCTTGAGTGCTTTCGGAAGTCAGTTAAAAATGGAAGTACAATTTTAGTTAAACAAGCACCTTGTTATATATTGTTTATCTTGGCAAAATTTCCCCCCCCCCCTTCCTACCGGAAAACGCAAGGAATTTTCCCGTGTTGAAAGAATCCAGACCGGCTCTGGGGTCTGTCTAGTCTCCCAGTCGTACCTGTTATTATTGCCACTCGGTACAGCCACTGGCCGTGAAACTGACCACTCTCTTCCATATAGTGTCGAGGCTGAGAATAAGGGGTCTGCACGTTCAGTTTCCAACTTAAGATTGCCGACAAAATGTCGGGATATTCAATGAGACGCTGGACAAAAAGTTGAGATAATTAACCGTGGGACGCCCGAAGACTATCGAGAATAATCACTATGAAACGCCACACGAAACGGCGAGAAGATTCACTGCGAAATTTCCGGCAAAATGTTGAGATTATTCACAGTGAGACCTCCGAAAAAATATGGACGTAATTTACCATAAGACATCCGGCAAAATGTCGGGAATATTCACAGTGGGACGTCAGACAAAATATCGAGATAATTCAATGTGAGGTGTCCGAAAAATATTCAGATAATTCGGCGTGTGTCATCGGACAAAATATCTAAGTATTTAATTTTGATGTGCCCGCAAAATATCGACATAATTGACCGTGGATAAGGGACAAAATGTGGAGAAAATTCACCGTAAGATATCCAACAAAATAACAGAGCTGACCGTGAGGCGCCCAAAAAATGTTTATAATATTCACCATGTGACTGCCGACAGAATATCGAGGCAAATCACCGTGAAAATTCCGGCAAAATATCCAGAAACTTCAACATGAGACGTACGAAAAAATATCGAGGCAATTCGTGAGAGATAGTCACAAAATATCGAAATATTTCACCACGAGTTACCATACAAAATATCGAGATAATTCAACGTGAGACGTCCACCGCATACACATTTGTGAAGGGTACAATTACCTCTTACTTTTACATGCACGCGGTAATACACATATTGCCAAGAGCACTTGGTTTGGTCTGCTGTGAGATGAAGATTGAACCATATCTAATGAGGTGCCACTTTTAAATTCTTCGGAAGCACGGAATTTAGAGGTAGGTCTGAAGGTGCTTACGTATGGAGAGATCCTGCAACATGAGAAAAGGAAGAACACGTTTCCAAATGAATTTCCGAGCCTTCGGCATCTAAATATACTTAGTAGAGCGAAGATGGGACAAAGCGGATTTTCTAGTCCATGCAGATGATGATGACGATGATGATGATGATGATATCATTAGCCACTTCTTCTGTGGCGTTTATCGCCGTTTTCGGTTCATTGTCTTCCGTTGCTGGTGTTTCCAGGATACTAACACCACGCTAAATCCCCAACCAGGAGGGCCAGGGTGTCTCTCTTTGTCCGACATCCCGCCCAAAACCTGTCCGGCATAGTTGACCTTACCATCAGTAATGAACACAACTATACTGGTGGGTTTAATATATTGATGTTATTTGTAAGTCTGGCTTTTAAATTATGAATCCATGTATATTGAGGTTTTAGTTTCCATAAAATATGGCCTACGTAATCATGCCACGTATTTTTGATAATATCAATTTACTTTAGGGGAATTCTATTTAAACAATTTAGCATCTATAGTTTTGCCTAAATTGCATGCAAGTTCAGTGTCTTTCTCGCGACGCCTGAAAGCTGCACACTCCGATACGCCTCTAAAATGTGCATGCTCAATGCGAAAGCTGTATTATTGTGGCCACATATTGTGAACTCGTGGACCTTGCTACATCCGGAAGCCACGTGCGGCCAGGATGAGGCTTTGTCTGTGTGTACCGGACATGTAACCGATTCCAAATCGATCGGTCGCTCACCAACTTTATAAAGTCATTTGTCAACTCGAAATATGTGTATAGAGGCTTCCATTAGACGGGACTGTAAGGCCAACTGTCTAAAAATGTCATCATTTGAAGCAAAAGTACCATAATGACTCATATATACTTTGCCACTATATGAAACAACCACGCCATATTGTGTTGACCCTTTGATGACTGGTGTGCTTAATAGCAGAAGAGTAGACGAATCGGACGATTGTGGGAGAAGTGAAACACTTTGTTTCGTTTGGATGGGAGGGGAGAAAGAGTGTCACTTTGTTCTGAGGTTCCAAAGCTTCGCCTGTTCGTCCTTCTGTAACGAGAAGCTTGAAAATGTAGACGTTAGAATGGTGAGAAGGGGCGACTTCAAATAGGGCCGCAGAATTTTGATTTGCTGATTAATGATAATGTGCATAACTTAGCAAGCTAACGTGGCGGTGTTTGGAAGAAAGAAGTTAATTTTGATATATTTAAATATAAGGGGTTACATGAGAAGCGTGGGTCGGGATAGCGTAATTGGTTTAGCGACTGTCTACGGGTTGGACGGTCTGGGGATCGAAACAAGGTGGGGAAGAGATTTGCCGCACTTGTCCATAGCAGCCCTGGGACTCACTCATTCTCATGTATAGTTCGTACCTGGTCTCTTTCCCGGGGGTGAAGAGGCCGGAGGGTGACGTTGACCATCCACACTCATCTAGTGCTGACGTTAAAGAAAGAGTATGGCTGCACTTATACTCCCCCTCTGGGCCTGTATGGCCTAGTAGAGTGTGAACACCATAAGTGTGGAGTAGCAACTTGGAACATGGTAAGGATCTGAGAACTTTGCTTGAGGACGGAGGAAGCCCCAGAAAACCTATGTCGAAAAGACCGGTCGCCAGACCGTAAAATACTAGTTGCTATCCATCACTCCGGCAAACAAAAGATGGAAATCCCCTACGTTTCGGCAACATGTGTGTTTTTGTTTTATTGATAATTTAAATTTGATGTTGTATAAAAAGCGTTGATAGTTCGAATTGCAATGCAAGCCAGCAGTAACTTAAGAAATGCTAATGACTTTAGTGCAAAAATCCAGTTTCTACCGCACATAGACCAAATTCCATGACTGTTATAAGGAACGGTTAGTGAATGCTGTTTGTCGTGAGAGTCTTGCCAAGCTTATAAAGGCGCTGTGCTCTAAGATGAAGATTCTCTTAGTGTTACACCAGGTAGTATGTTGTTACCACTGGGATTTAAAGGGTGAAGGTGATCCATTACGCAATCTCAAGATGAAATTCTCTAATTTCATTGTAGGAATGCTTTCAGAAAATGATTTTTTTCCTTTATAAAAAAAGATATATACATATATTTTTTTATTTCAATGCACTTGTAAGACCAAAATTTGCTGTGTGGTGTAGGGACTTAAGTAAAACATTTTAGCAGTCAGAATCATTGTACTATTGGAAATAAAGTTTTAGCTGCTAATGAACGCTATTTTGAAGAAACTGTAGGCTAGTGACTTCGTCCACGACATAAACGCAGGGATGCGCAAATCCTAGTCGCCCAGGAAACTGAATTTTGTATAGTGACGCAAAATATTTGGGGGCCCTCAGAATGGAGCTTGCTTTATGCAACCTTCTGACAACTGATATTTTGAGGTGGCTTATAGATTTTGGGGAAAATTTGTTCACACCAGCATTAACGATATATTCTTTAGATTTTCTGGCCTGGGGTGACACCCTCTTTTCATGGACACAGTGAAAGTGGTCATTGACACTGTAAAGTATGTTGTTAACAGTTTTATTGTTCGGTGACAAATCTTTGCGCCGCGACTAACCGACTTACAAATGTGCACACTTCCAAATGTTAGCCCATTTGTTTCTTTAACGCCTGATTTGAGCTAAAACAATACGTTTCCGTTTCGTTCTAAATAAACGAGCAATCAAAATGTCGTCATATTTCTATATTAAGGTAGGAGGTACAGTAATCCCCATTCACAACACTGGTAGCTTCGATCACTCTTAACTAGGGCATTAGGTGGAAGTCTCGGAGAACCAGAGGAATAACGAACCCATCAACTAGTGAAACTTTACCCCCGTGTTAACTGCTGGCTTCAGTTTTATAATTCGTGCGAGTAGAAACTTGTTTTCAGTAGCGGGCTGAAAGTCGCATGTAAGGCCTATATAAGATTTAAAGTTGTGCAAGTGAAAAAGTTACTAAATTATTTTCGGACTAGGATTGGCGATGATGGTGGGCTGAGAACAACAGTTTCGTAGACCTGATCTACTTCTATTATCAGGGTCGACTGGGGTAAAAGATAACGTTTCGGAAACATGCTCTTTCTCTGTCATCAGGGTTGATTGGCATCGGCCCTGATGAGAGGGACGGGGCAGGTCTGAACATTGGTGTCCAGGCGTTCATTGAATCGGCTGGTAGCGCGATAACAATTTAGTCCCTGCAAGGTTTTATCTCTATTTACTGCCTTTTGTTGTTGTTGTTGTTATCGTAGTCGCTGTAGCTGTTGCTGCTGCTGTTTGCTGTGTCTATGATAAATAATTTTGAATGCGTCGGCGTCGTTCATTCTGAAAGTACGAGTAGCAATGTGCGTTTTGTAGAGGAACAAGTGTAGAGATGTATGGGCCTATCTGTCGCCTCTGTTAGTATTGGGGCGACGGCCGGTAGATTATAAAGCCACAAGACGGCAGCACCTTACACTTTTACGGTCTCACTTATTCCTTCTGTTCCTCCCCTAAGCATTTACCATGTAATTGTTACCAATATGTAATGAAACGTTTCAGATGTGTGTGCGAAATTTGTAAGGCAATAGAAAATAAGCTTGCCTAGAAGTTGTAAAACATTTGCTTTTATGGCTAAAATTTACTCGAACTTTGGCGTGAAATTATTGTGTCGTGTATTACAATTTTAAATATTCGGAAAGATCTGAGATAGATTATTGAACTGTGTAATGATTATCTTTACCGCTGCACCGGTCATTTCGTACAGTCATTTAATTAGCACACCAACTAATGCACACACATAAAATTTTTACATTAAAACATTTAAAATCGCTCTAACATGTTTCGATCCTAAGATCATCTTCAGGAAGCTACACTATTCCTTGCTAAAGTCACATTTTTTAAAACACTCACTGATGAATTTCCTTATATTAACTTGGTGCTGTGGCAGCACGTCGTATTGTGTAAGTCGTACGGTGCTGAGAATGCGCCTGACTATGGGTGTGTGTCGTGTGTTATGCTCCATAACACAATACGACATGCTGCCACAGAAACAAGTTAATATAAGGAAATTAATCAGTGAGTGTTTTTAAAAATGTGACTTTAGCAAGGAACAGTGTAGCTCCCTGAAGATGATCTTCGGATCGAAACATGTTAGAGCGATTTAAAATGTTTTAATGTAAAAAAATTTATGTACGTGCATTAGTTGGTGTGCTAATTAAATGTGTAATGATTATTCATATGCGTATTGGACCGTGCATCATCTTGATATTTGAATAAAGGTAGACCAACTTGATGACACTTGCTTTATTATGTCAATTTACTGCTCAATATGTTGGAGATGTTAATACATCCATCTTCAGGAGCTTGCGACTACTTGGTACGTTATTGTGTAGGCTGTATTGTGCTGACTAGTGGTTCAGCCTACACTCGGATACCACATCACCTACCTTTACTCAATTATTCAAGTGTAATGATAGGTTTACTCTTTCTTCCAGCTTCACTGTACAGTTGGAATTGAGCGCCCCGTATCTTCTGCTTTAACAATATCAGCATTTAGTTTTGTCTATAAACCACGATATCTTGTTATGATCTTCCGTTTTTCACAGTGGCTTTCACGGTTTACTAATAAAAATCATGAACTATGCAATTAATTTGTACATGAGTTTTTCAAATTTTTTTTTGTTCGGAGTAGAAGTAACTGGAACGTATAAACAGCATATTTCACTGACAGAGCCGAAAAAGTTAAATTGCTTGTTAAAATTAATCATTCATGTCGACGCAGAACTATTCCTTCTGTCGTTCTCGTTGCTGCATGGCAGTATGGGATCGTTGCGAGTTGAGTGGCCCATAAATCAGGCACTGTAGAAGTGTAATGAGGGTTGTCATGTTGCTGTAACCAACGGGTATTTAAGTGGGGATTAAATCTACCTAAAATGATTTATGTACAAGTTTAAAAAATTAATTTATACCTGGTTGATTACTGCACAGTTTAAGAACATTGTAACAGCTGTGTTGACTGTTTAACACAATAAAATTACAATTTTTTACTATGATTTGTAAAGGATTAAATGTGTATCAACCCTGTTTTTTTAAAGATATGTGCGCCATTTTGTGGGATAACTAATTGTAGCAGCACGAATAAATGACGAATCTTGTCCATATCCACGCCATTAAGACGTATGGGGGGATGACAGGCATAGATCCACTTATTCATATCCTTGACTGTAGATGGAGGTGAGTGGTCAGCCTCACGCTCCGGTCACTCTACCCTTGAAGAAATCGGAACCGATTCCCTTTGAATATAAGTCCGTATGGGACCAAGGCCGGTATGGACGTTTCAAAGAATGTAGAAATATTTGCCCTTGTGGGGATTAGAACGACGATTTGCTCGGTTGTCCAGCCCTTGGCCTAATCCTACCAGATTTGCTATCTGGGCTCCAAACTTTCGCGCGGGCATAAGTAATAAACGTACCTGCTTAACATTCACGGGAGTATTGTTTCTGAGTCATCAGTTACGAGCATACAAACGAACAGAAGCTTTGAGAGTATATCCTATAAATTATGTGCTGTCAGAGTCTATACTTCTGTAAATATATTTCACAATAACCGAATAAAATAAACAAAGTTACATTAATACTAAGAACAGCTGTTGGCGCAGTAGGGAAATGGGCTAGGAGTTCTGCTTCAGACTGATTTTTTTAGTATATTTTGCAAAACATGTATATTTAAAATGGTTGAGGTCCTCTAGGTAACATGTCATGGTATTTGGGGTTTTGAAAGGACAGTTGTGATGATGAAGTTAACAAGGCTAGTATTCACAAGATACTGTATCTCTAAAGTCGACCAGCAGCAATATTTATGTAGGAAGGTACTGGTATGGGGGACGGCCTTCACAGTATGTGATGCAGAAACAACTTTGAGACAAGCCAGATAGACGAAGACTGGAGAAATTCGTGGGCTGTGCAGGTCCTGGATTGTGTTGCAATATACATCGAACTAAGCACAAGCTGAAGAAAGGGAACACTCATTAGCTCCTTGTCTAACTTTCTGACCTTATTGTCATTCGCGTTTTTACGTGCCCCTTCTGAATGTTGTTTTTTTGTCAGGTATACGCCTGTACGTCACTGGGGAGACCTAGGCGTGGATGGGTGGATAATATTAGGACGGATCTCCAGGAGGTGGGATTGGGTATGTTGACTGGATTGGGCTGGCCCAGGATAGGGGCAGGTGGCGGACGCTTGTGAGTGCGGTAATGAACCTTCGAGTTCCGTGGAATGCGGGGAATTTCTTGACTAGCTGCAAACCAGTTAGCTTCTCAGGAAGGACTCTGCACCATGGAGTATGGAATATAGGCCTCTACGTCGGGCTGATCACACGTCCAGAGGAGTCCTATGGAGCGTGATGTGTTTGAGTGTGGTCGTGAAGCCTGGGCATTAAGGAGGCCTTGGCCGACTAGGAGCTGTTGCGCCTTAAAAAATGGTTAACGGAACGTATAAGGCCAAATTATTGTGGCCTCTTGTAATGTACTGCCTAACAATTAGGCTTGAGGCAGTGACTTGAAGTTAGGTGTTATGTCCCACGTGCTTGAACACAACCTTTTGATAGTATAGGGGTGTTAGGGGGTTGGAGGAGGGAGCTTCGCCTAACCTCGGAACTACAAGAATGAAGAGATCCGTACATTAGGTTTCATGTCCGCAGGATGTTTTGTGTTGCTACCGGTATTTGAACCCGCCAGGCTTCATGCTAACCAGTCATATCCAATGAGGGCGAGTGGAATGGAATCTGATTCAGAACACTGCAAGACTTCAGCCTCGATTTGCTGTGGGGCAGATGTTTACTGGAATGCTTGCGCAACAAAGAGGTGTGTAGCGATTGCATATTTTTCGTATGTCAGACTGCTGTTCGACTGGGCTGGATTCAGGTATCGTGCCTGCCACTCTACCGCAGTGTAGCTATCCAGTTCGTCCGAGCAGAAAGGAACTCCGTGAACTGTGCGTTTTCTGGATGAATACGTTTTAATATCCGCGCGAATATATGAGTTATAAAACTCGTACAATTAGGGACCTCACCCTTAGAGCCCACTTGGATATACCGGCTAGTGTTTTATGAATCTGGAAGACAAGACGTCCATAATGGATCGCAGCTGTTGTTAAAAGTTTTGGAATGCGGGATCGGCATTTTTTTTTTTTTTTACCCAGAAAACTAGAGGAACTTGACAGAGCTGAGTGAATTCCGTTCAGTTTCGCCAAGATTTCTTTTAGTACCATTTGCTTCTAGGACTATTGGTGGACCTCTTCCCTCGAGGTTTCTCTACCAAAAATTTGTAAACGTTTCTTATAATGTAGAGGCATGTAAGTGCCACCTATTTTTGTCACGAGGGACGGTGATTACACCAGTCTACGCGATATCTCAGCGTAACTGTGACCTTCTTACTACAGGCTACAGAAATAAGTTGGAAAAAGGAACATACGTAAGCGATGAATATGTTCTAAAATTCCGCTTGGCTGTTACACAAACAACCACAATGAATAAATTTTAATCGGATTTATTAATATTTTAATATTTTTAATTGCATAAAATTGTTTTCACGTATAAATGTTGTAACTAATTTCATAGTCTTATGTATATTGAACCGTGCATCATTGTGATGGTTGAAGAATAAGAGACCAACTTGATGTCACTAGTTATGAAGTTTTACTTCACTTCTTCTATGCTCAACATGTTTCGGACATTAATACATCCATCATCAGGAGCCTGCGACTTTTCTATTGTATCACCACATTGGTCGTGTGTTCTTGTTTCGATGTGTGTT
>Ga0131853_10002443_pt1 | contig 33142 bp, 14 predicted proteins | sample TergutLab28metaG_FD_92764 | JGI IMG/M metagenome (GOLD analysis project Ga0131853, IMG submission 92764) | Labiotermes labralis P1 segment gut microbial communities from Petit-Saut dam, French Guiana - Lab288 P1 (version 2) (version 2) | ecosystem: Host-associated > Arthropoda: Insects >... | reverse complement strand
TATATATATATATATATATATGTAACAGAAGTTATTGGCTGGATATATCGGGCTCAGGATATCTCCCAAATGTAGCTTCTTGTAACACTTAAATAACTGAGGGTTTCATAGAAGCTAGGAATGCCTTGAATAGCAGGTCGTCTATCAGATCATGAAGAAGGGCTCAGTTGCACGAATTAAACTGATCACAGCAGGTAACAAATTCGCTGCGGACGACGTACTGAACGTCCCGCTCTCGTGTTCTCATCTCAGAGACACGTCTTGAATTAATTCATGTCTCACACGAATTGCAGCTCCGTAACTCCGCCGGCAGAGCGGAATGTAGTGACATGTTGCATTAGGCTCTATGTGACTGACTGTAACTCAAGGCTGAGGTTCCCGACGGTCGGTTGTGAGACACCGGGGTACCCCTTGCGATGTAGAACAGAGTTGATGTTCACGGTTGAATTTGAAAAGATCTAGGGGAAGTAAGGGAGGCTGTCTTCCGAGTGTGTGTCTATGAGGCACCTTAAAACAAATTTTGATTCTTGGTCTTATAGCTAAATACATGCAACCTGTTTATTCCACCGGTGCAGGTATTCGGGGAGTCAGGTAGCCTGATCGACTACATTTTTGAGTGTCCTATAGTATTTGCTGTTCTACATTATAGAACGGGGACCGCGGTAGCACAGTGGTTAAGGTGCTGTGCTACAAATCGGAAGGTCGCTGGTTCGATCCCAGCTGGTGTCAGTGGATTTTTCATTGACATAAAATCCCCCTGATCGCACCACGGCCCTGGGGTCGACTCAGCCTATAACGAAAATGAGTACCAGGAGTATTTCCTGGGGGTAAAGGCGGCCGGTGCGTAAGGCTGACAACCTACCACCATCCTGTGCCGTTGTCAAGAAATTTGGGAGCCTTAACTTCCTGGAACCCTCTGGGCCTGTCCAGGCCTGTAATGGGACTGCTTTACCTTTTTACATTATAGAATTTGCTTCATGTTTTCGCGCCCAGAAAATGTGTGTACTCCTGGTTTGTTCCATATTTCGTAATCTGTGTGAAACACAGATTACGACAGACTGACATTCATCCATCTCTTAGTCTCTCTGTGACCTAATACCAGCAACAAAACTGCTCGTCGGATTGTCGTACAATTCAGTACAGGAGATCTTTACAAATAGTTGTAAAGCGAGCGCGAGTTTTATGAAAATCGGCTTAGGAACTTAAATAAGATTTTTACTGTATGTACTACACTCTTCGTCCAACTTTGATAGAGTATGGTGTGCAGGATTTTGACACAATAGCTTTAAGTATTTATGTGTTTTTTTTTAAATCAGTGCAGTAACTGTCATAATTTACTTAGTACGATAAAAACTTCTATTCCTACTTACCATAATCCTTTTCTGATATGTGTGACATGAAATGTAACTGGAATGTGACAGCCCACGGAAGACAATACATATCCTACGTAAAGTCAGTAATCCTTGCCTGAAAATTTGACGTTCTGCGCGAAAAAGCTAACCGATAACGTATTTACCATTTTTTAAAACGGGGAACAACCATAATGCTTTACGTCAAACCAAACTCTTCAACCAGTTTCCTAGAATGTAGTTAAAACACAGTAAAATGCCTATATATGTGTGTGTGTGTGTGTGTGTGTGTAAGTAGAAACTATCATGTTAAAATGTAAGAGACTTAACACATCGTTTCCTGGTCACCAAATTATTAACGCTGCTGTTATAAAACAGTTGCTTTGTACGGCGCAACTTTCACAGTTTGCTTGCACAGCGTTTTGCTAAAAATGTTTTGAGGAGGTTTTCGAACTTTAACTTACATTTTTCGTACATAATGAACATCGCCCTAAAAAAGAACTCGTATTGAGAGATACGTACGTTCTATGACGTTTGGATATTACAAATCGACAAACTTTCTACCGGGGAAACGTTAACTGGGGAGACGTTCAGTGGGGTACGGCTGTATTAGTTTATAGTAGTAAATACGATAAATTAAGTTTATTTGTCTAACGTGACTTCTTGAACTGAAATTACTTCGTCGTAAAATCTGTTTATTGCACGGCGTATTTCAACGCTTGCAGTATTTTTCCTCTTAGTAAGATAATCCTCATCGTAGCCCAGTAAACGAATAATTCAGAACATTTTATTCATACGCCGTATTCCATATAGCTATTAATTCCCGTTTACTTCAAAACCTATTTTCATACTTGACTTTAACCCTTAAAACTTTAATGGTAAGTACATGAACCACCTGGTTAGGAGTTCAAAAATATTACGTTATGCCCACAACGTTCATTCATACTTTCTCTGTGGTCTCGGAACATACAACAATAATTTGCCCGTACAGCCTTAGCTGATTGGTGTTTACAACCGATACGGAGTGTGTTTACTGCGGGGTACAGGCTGAATACTTATATGTAGTTTAGAAGAATCCCGACATTTAGGAAGTTAAAATAGATTCTATTTTTCTCTGTAGTTAAGAAATTAAATTTATTCCCCTTTTTACAATTATGATTTGACACACAATTCTTTGTCACCTTCTTCGGTTAATCCCTTCATTTGTGATACAGTTGTGATAATGGGCTCCTACTCTGCGCGGACTGAACTTTAAATTCAAACTATGACATTTTCGACCAGTCATAAACTTGGTAATCAAGGAACAGAAACACAGAGAGACGACACGTGGATGACAAATATTTGTTTCAAGCAGTGTTCGAGAAAGGCAACTTCGCTGTGATTAGTGCTTGACAATTGAAATTTATCGGTGACCTACTTTATTGCCAAAAATGGGCACATTACCTGCCACGGGCCTCAGGTGATATTCACACAAAAGCAGTTAAAAGCGTCGTGGGTCAAATTTGTGTTAATTTCTACGCGCTCAAGACATTTTGGAGGAGCTCGTTACTTATATTTTCTGGGCGATCGAAGACGAAAACGCTGCTAGATTAATTGGTACACATTTCAAGGGCAAAACGCTACACACGTAGTAATCGCAGCGACTTATCCCGAAGACGGAATTAACAAATCTTCCAAACGTACATAGTTAGAAGGAGAAAAGGCTCTTGTGGGATTTTTCGCAGCGTAGAATATTACTTTCTTACCGGAGTTTCGGCACAACCTATCGGTTCCATATTCAAGGGTTGTCCCGAAACGTCTATAAGAAACTATATTCTACGCTGCGTAAGACCCAAAGCGAGCGCCGATCTCATTTACACAGCAGTGGAAGTCTGAAATCACACGAACCAACCAATCAATTATCGTATTTTAAAAAAAATCTTCGTTTTGGGATTTTTTTCAAACTGGGGACTGGGGGAACCACGGCCGCTGTCAGTAATTTTAAAAATTATCGTAGTTCATTAAGTACATAGTTAATTAAGAACGCGTTTATGAATACGGCGATCTTAAGAACACGTTTTCTCTTCTATTCATTTTCCATTCTTTCTCTTCTTTTCTCTTCTACCTTCATGCATTGGCTTTTTATTTTAGAGGATTTAAGCGCAGGGCAAAACTTCTGTCCATAAACCATGGTGTACAGCGATTATTAAAGCAAAGCGTATAAAAAGATTTCCCAAATATCTAGCCCCTAGACACCAAGCCTGGGGTCGGTACTGGAATACAAGCTCTCCAGGTGTCACCGAACAGCTTTCTGGGCTATACTGTGGTCCTTGTTCTTCAATTTAATTCATATGGAAGCTCTGCCAATGAGAACGACAGCATCTGACTGCAAGTGACAGATTTACGGCAACGTGCCTCTTGTTACACAGCACTCCGCGCCTGGAATTCTCGCTTCCCACGGTAGGTCCCAGCGGCTGTACCGCGGAGTAATTTTCTGTTCACGAGAAACTGTGTTCGCATAACTTCCCATTTGTTGTGCAGAAACCAAGCGGAGGATTGTAACGGGGGCTTTAACGACGCTGAGTAAGTTACAGAGGTTATGTATGGCCTAAAATTTAACACAGCCTTATGGTATGTCAAGGAGGAGAAATAAGAACGAAATTTACACTGGCAAATTTCACGGAAATACTAAATTTCTACGATTTTGTGTAGAAGGGCAAGTTCATATTAATCATTTGTAGAAGAAAATTGATCTACATCACATCTGAAGATTCAGTCCAAATCTCGCACAAAACGTAATTCCTATCCATTAGACAAACAATCATTGAAGCATACACCTGGAAAAGTAATCGGTGTCAACTCTTAGAATCTGAGGGAAGACTAAGAAAATTGTGCAGTTAAATTGCAAATCATTTAATGTTGACGATGTTGGTACGTAATGTCTGTCAAGATTTTCAATCACAACCAACACACACTTTAAGAAAAATTTAATTACGTGGCACCTAGTTTCGACCCTGAACGCGGTTCATCGTCAGGCCATGATAAACGAATATGAAAATAGAGTGATACCAAATACCATAAGTTGGAACTCTCCCCCTTTTTCACTCTAAAAGTGCATTAAAACGTATATACAGTGTAAAGGTACAGCAATCCCTGTACAGGCCTGGACAGGTCCTGAAGGTTCCAGGAGGTTAAGGATCCGAGATTTCACGACAATCGGCACATTAATGTGGTAAAGTTGTCAATCCTACGCAGTGGCCGCCTTCACTCCCCCAAGGAAATACTCCTGGTACTCATTTCTGTTAGAGTGCCATAGTGCGGCCAGAAGTTTATGTCAACGAAAAATTCCAGTGACACCATCGGGAATCGAATCCGCGTCCTTCCAGTTCGTAGCGCACTGCCTCAACCAACCGATTCATCGCGTGCCCCATATACAGTGTACAAGGGTAAAATCAAAAACGTTTTAAAAATAACAATTATATGTTGAATAAAGGGGGACCAACTTGATATCACTTGCTTTTTTATTTCATTATTTAATGCTCAACGTGTTTCGGATGCTAATACATCCATCCTCAGGAGCTTGCGACTTATTTGTTGAGTTATTTCATGGGTTGTATTGCTCTGGTACGATGTATGTTGGTGTTACGTTGTGGTTTGGCTGGGGTGGTGTGGTATTCGGATGAAAAATAATTAAACGTTAAGAGAGAAGGAGATAAAGAGAGAAGTAGAAAGGAAACGCAAATGCATAGAAAAGACAGAAATAAACACAAAAGGAGAAGTTATATAAAAATTAATAATGCCAAAAATATGCAGTGAGTTACAAAAATAATGAGAGAAAAATATTGTGGGAAGTTAAAACATAGAGGGAAATACACAGCCAGTAGCAGAAAGCAACGCCCTACCGCACAGGCTATACAAGAATCGTTCCTGTAACAATAGTGAATAGTTTCTTTACATTAGAGCTCACTTATCTTGATTCTGATTTTGGAGGGAAATGAGTATAAAAAGTTGAACACAACGAAGGCTGGGCGTGCCACTAAGCCAGGGAGTGGTCGCACACAACAATGCGTTCGCGTGCTCATATTCAAATCGAGTCTTTTGATTACATCAACACCCGCCCTTCACTTAGAGCGAGAAGGGTGAAAGATTTAGGATCCGTGTCTATCTTTAAAAGCCTTGTCAACCCTACCTTTATGCAGTGCAACAAAAGAGGGTCTGACGATCGAGTAAGCCGAATCATGACAGTGTAAACTTCACGTCTGATACAGAGGAAACCAAAATCCCGTACAAATGTGATCAAGGGGATCTGACATTACCAATCAATTCTGACACTGCAGATTTGTTTTCAGCTATATGCGTTTGTGTATAAATTTGAATAGTGGACGCACATAAATGTGATCTCATCTGTCCCTAAAACTACTCGAAGAATTGCGACTAAACTAAGCACTGCTCTGCTCAGGATGGTTTGAGGCCTACTCTAATTCTGGTTAACACAGATTACATGTACATATGTATATATGTGGGTAGGTACGTATGTTGAAGTATATATATATAAAGCAAAGCAGTCCCATTACAGGCCTGTACAGGCCCAGAGGATTCCAGGAAGTTAAGGCTCCCAGATTTCGTGACAACGGCACAGGATGGTGGTAAGGTTGTGAGCCTTACGCACCGGCCGCCTTTACCCCCAGGAAATACTCCTGGTACTCATTTCTGTTGGAGGCTGGGTCGACCCCAGGGCCATAGTGCGATCGGAAGGATTTTACGTCAATGAAAAATCCACTGACACCAGCTGGGATTGAACCAGCGACCTTCCGATTTGTAGCACAGCACCTTAACCACTGTGCTACAGCGGTCCCCCATATATATATATACGTGTGTGTGTGTGTGTATAGGGTGATTCAGTAATAATTGAACAATTTCAAAAACTATTTTCTGAGCAATTAAATATCGTACGAATATGTAGTCCAACCAATTTGTAAAAAAATCTCACGGTTTTTTTTCTTAACATCGCAAATGCTCAATATGCGTCCCTCCTGTTACGGCTAGCGTCAGTCATGTAGTCTACTTCGTCCCAGACCCTCTGTAGCACATCACCGTCGATGGTTGATTCGGAAGCCAAGAAGCCTTCTTTTTTTTCCTTCAAGGTTGCGCGGGAAAGGTAGTTGGAAGAAGAGATCCTTGACGTACCGCCACTAATGTTCATATGATAATTATTCACTGAGGGAAAATGTTTGAAAGTAGTCAGTTTTTTTTTATAAACCTGTATATACGGAGCGAAGAACAACTCTAAGTATGCGATACACTCCCCTCGTAGCATAAGATTGTTCAACCTATATCATAGAGAAACTATTTGTGACAATTTGTGTTATGTGCATTTCAACAGATAACTCTCGTGGGTGCATATTAAGTAGAATGGTCTCATACTTGCCTAAAATAATTATTTTAATGAGCAGTGCGTTAACGTAAACCAGCAGACACTTACCACACAGCAGTCACATGAATTCGGGAAATCTATGTGTATCAGTGTCGGTAAATTCTTCTGAGTATGCCCTGAAAGAGACACACATGGATATGAGTACATGAAAAAAGGAACAATTGACTCAGAAGTACTGAAAAACATCAACTTAACTAAGTTCTGACATCACAAATTTCTACCTCGTAGTCAATAACTTCCGGCGAAATAATGGATTAAAATTTAACGATGCACAAACCACAAGATTTTAGCATTATAAAAGTTCCTTTATTTTGTAGATTGATCCCAAAACTACTATTAAAGGAAATGACAAAAACTTAACAGCGCCTACTAACAAACAAACAAACTAACTAAATATCTCTCTGTCAATCTGTCTGCCTATCTATCTGTCTGCCTGCCTGCCTACTTACCTACCTAACTTCATGGAGCGGAATCATTCTTGAGAAACCAACCGGTTTTCAACTTGTCAAAATTTCACGCATTGTATGGAACCCGAAATTTCTTTACCACGTTTACAAAAACCCACCGCCTGTCCCTACCCTGAGCCAGATTAATCCCGTCCATGCCTCCATCTCCCACTTTCTGAAGATCCATCTTAATATTATCTTCCCACCTACGCCTGGGTTTTCCAAGTGGTCTATTTCTCTCGGATTTTCCCACCAGATACCTGTAAACACATATCCTCTCTCCTATACGTGCTACATATCCCACCCATCTCCTTCGTGTTTTGATTACCCGAATAATTTTTGGTGAGGAGTAGAGATCATTAAGCTCCTCATTAATGTTGTTTTCTCCACTCCCTTGTTACCTAGCTTCTCTTAGGACCAAATATTCTCCTTAGCACCCTATCCTCCAACACCCTCAGCATCCGTTCCTCCCTGAATATGAGTGACCATGTTTCACACCCATACAAAACAGCCAAAATTATAGTTACGTCTATCTTAATTTTATAATTTTGGATAGCAAGCTGGAAAACAGTGATTCTACACCGAATGATAGCAAGCATCCCTGAATGCAGTCTGCTCTTAATTTCTTATTGAACGGAATTTTGATTCATCAGGGTTGTTTCCAAATATTTTAACAGTTCCACCCTTTCAAACGATTTATTGCAAATCTCTATATTTAATTGTGTACTGCATTATGATCTCGAGATATGGCCATGTACTGTACTTGGTTTCCTCAGTGTTTACTTCTAACCCAATCTTCTTACAACCACCTACTAAAGTGCGTGCGCTTCCTCACAGAATATTACTTCATCAGCATTAACTAGAAGCTGACGTGTACCATCTAATTTCAAGCCATCCTGGTTTACGGGAACCCTCCTAATGGCATATTCTAAAGTAAAGTTTAAAAGCAATGACGATAAAGCGTCTCCTTATTTCAAACCATTCTTCATACCAGACAAGTCATACAAATGTCTGCATACCCAGACCCTGCAATAGGTTTCATTTAGACACAAGTTGACAAGAGTTAATATAAAATATCTAATTTTGAAAAGCTTCAAATTTCAATCATGTATCGCGTAAGAAATACCAAATTCATTTATATTTTATTAAAAATGCATCATAATACTAGTATTGTTACTGATGATCATGGTTCGAAACCAGATCGCAGATATGCTCGGCAGAGAGACAGGCAAAATTACATTCGGATAATTAAGTACAAATTTAGGACTTCCAGCAAAAAGGAATTCCAAGTTGGTACAATATAAACAATAGGTGTGGGTATCAGTCAATAACACAACCACCACCCCGGCGCAGACCTAAGTACCCACATGTAGTGTACGCATACCGTTACTCTGCCTCATACAATAAACACCGAACAAAGTAAACGAACTTGCATAAATACGACAGGTTAAACCAGGAAATACAAGTGACACCAGACTACGGATATATAACCAACAGTAAAATATCACAGTGATATTGTTGTGTTATTGACTGATACCCACACCTATTGTTTATATACACACAACGGGGATGGCTCATTTTAGAATTTTGGTACAATATATTGGTACACTGGGAGGGTGCGGACTTGTAAAGTTTATGACAGTGTTTGTCACAGGGAGGGACTCGGCCCGCTCTTAGCTAAGGGTTGTGACCTTATCGCCCTTCTGACCCACTGTAAACAAAATACATCCTCTGAACTTTTCGGCACACACCAATCGGTCAGTTGTTTATGATTGATCAGCGATGTGGTCTTGAAGCGAGCCCAAGATGTGTTCGGAGACAATTCTTGACTGACTCTCGTGCGAGCAAGTTAAAAGGGAATACGGGAACATAACAGAGAAGTGTATTTTGTTGATGAAATTTCTAGCAGTGCCGGACGCAAATAAATTAATTGTTACATTCCTTTTACATTCATTGTTCCGTGCATCATTATAATTGTTTCAAAAAATAACCAACACGATGACACTTGTGGACTATCCTTTATTTTCAGGGGTAGTCGTCATTCATTCTCTACATGTTTCTGAACAGAACATGTAGGAGAACGGGAGGGTTACAGCAAAAGATTACACACTATACCAGAGGCTGACTGTACCGAAAAATGAACTCCTGATGATGAGCTCTCCGAAAGCTCGAAACATGTAAAGAATGAATGACGACTACCCCTGAAAATAAAGGATAGTCCACAAGTGTCATCGTGTTGGTTATTTTTTGAAACAATGAAAAAATTAATTGTGAATATTGAACTTAGAACTTTGAGGTGAGACATCACGTTGTGTTAATCAAATCACAAAAAATATGGTAAAAGTGCAGTCAAAACACAACCATCTTTAATATAAGCTAACGGTGTTACACTAGCTGTTAATAACTACATGTTTCGGCCTCTATATTGGCCATCATCAGGTTTTACTACTTGCTGAAAGGTAACTATGCAATATACAGTGTGTGTGTTATTGATTACGAGAGCTCTTTCATCATATCCTGTAACCTAGACCAAGTTAAACCTAGTAGTTACATATATATACTGTAGTATGCTACACTAAGTCGCCATGGAGGCAATTGACCGATGATGTACTTCAGGAGCTATAACTATTGAACTTACAAAAATTAAAGTAACTGTGGTAATAAACCTGAAGTGTCATAACCTAAGTTACCCTTGTTATCCATTCGGTAGACACATTTAATGTTCCCGTGGCTACCAAACGTTATATTCCCTGAGTGGTGTTCGTGTTCACGACTATGAGAATTGGCCGGTTATAACACCTATATTTTATACACCGTGAATATAGCTGATTATTACAAAAACTCCCCAGAATAACCTACGGGAATCAACACATGAGTCTTTTTTTTCTTGTATTTTTTATGTACTTCTTTAAGGAGTGCCATCCCCATTGTATTAGTTAAAACATAAAGAAACAATTACGCATGGACATGACCGTCATAACACAACTATATTGTCAGTTATACATTACATGTCAACTACATGTTCCGGCCAATACTATTTTTGGCCATCATCGGGTTGGATACAATTATCGGAGAAAACTACACAATATATAATATGATACAGTATAACCATCAGTGTTGATGTAAGTGGTGGTGGACGAGATCTCGTTTACAAAAGAGTTGCAGGACGGCGTGTATGCAGAAGGTTTAATATGTAGATCTATACATGCCATGTTAGGTCTATGATTTCATATAGATCGCCATTATTGCTGGAGGTATCAATGGGGTGTCGTAGGCTTGAGGGGGAAGCCGGCTGGTATTGCGATGTTGTAATTGCTGCCAGTAGTGATGGCCAAAAATAGGATTCGCCGAAACATCTAGTTGACATGTTATGTATAATTGACAATATAGTTGTGTTATGACGGTCATGACCATGTATAATTGTTTCCTTATATTTCATGTACTTCGATTACTCATACTTTTCTTGTGAGTAGTTTGACACGACACAAACGGCACACCTTACCGACAACGCAGGCAAATATACATTTATTCCTCTTTTCTTGCTCCACTCATGAATGTTACTATTGCACGAATTGTGCACACATCAGCGAATTGTTGCGAAACTTTTACTTTGTACATACAAATTGAGATTTTCCAGCTCACTAAAGTGTCAGACAGCCCCATGTGAAAGAGAAGGGAGTTGTCATATAGCACACCTTCAGTCTACAGCACTTCCTCTGGGAGTAATCTGCCCTGCTAATTACCTGAAAGCGTTTCGTGCTTCAAATATTCATCAGGGCTCATCGCCGAGACGTCAAGAAAAAGCAAAACAGTTCTCTGCACTCGTCACTACGGTGCCAAGTGCTCCAGCTTTATGGCATACAGTTCACAACGCACAGCAAAACTCGGACAGCTGTCTTGTCAGGTGGCTAGGTTTTTTTTTTAATAGAAGAATAGGTCATACAGCGTCCAATATTTCAGAGTTTACGGATAACTAACATAGTAACTAAGTAACGAACCAACCAACTGAATGTCTCCACGGAACCGAGTTCTTCTTGAGAAGCTGATATTTTCTCAAAAAATGAAAAAAATTCCCCGCATTGTATGGTATCACGTGGTTCGTTACCATGTTTACAAGAAACTACACTTGTCCCCATCCTGAGCAATTAATCTGGTTCACAACCTGCCATCATATTTAAGTTTTACTTTAATATTATCCCCCATCTACTCCTAGCCATTAATTAGCTACCTAATACTTCGGAGAGCTCTATGACGCTTTTGAAGTCCGACTTAGGCACAAAGACTTTGACTTCATGTATTCCATCGTTCAGCCGGGAAACATGAAAGTAAGGGCAAACAAAAGTGATCAAATTAAGCAATGATGCAAGAATTTTACAATAAAAAACTTACAGAAACTCAGTTTAAAGTACTTAGTAATATTCTAAGGATCATTAACAAACAGGCTACAATTTAGATCCGACCCGCAGAGTACGACCAACAAGATGCAACGTTTCACAATTTATTTATTCCTGTAAGACGCACTACGTGTTTCAGACGGTTTTTCCGTCCATCATCAGGAGCTCAAAACTGCACATACAGCGTCAGGTATTTGTCAGACCTTTACTGCTACCTGCCGCTAGCCGTCTGACAAATACCTGACGCTGTATGTGCAGTTTTGAGCTCCTGATGATGGACGGAAATACCACCTGAAACATGTAGAACGTCCTACAGAAATAAATAAATTGTGAAACTTTGTATCTTGTTGGTTGTACTCTGCGAGTATATTAGCGATGCACGGACCTATGGATGTTAGACCCGATCCGCATTTCACCATAAAACAGTAAGACGATATATTTTCCCCTTTCTTGCAATAACTCCAACACTTGCATTGGAATGATTCACATGAACATCAAATTTGCATTGGAACTTGCTTGCCATATCTTACTGTCTTGCGCACGGATGTATTATTGATAGTACATTACGTAACGTTACGCTGGACGTTTGTTAAATATCTGTGCCAAGACAGGAAGGGACTCTTGCTTCAATTGCTTTTATAAGACACAATTCCTTCGGCCACCGGAGGTTTATCTTCTGTCGGCAATTGTCTATACGGTCGAAGGGCGGATAACTGCCGCTTGACGCGATGAATGTGGGTTAAATTTCCTCACTAATCATAAGGTGGGACTTCTCAGAATAACTGAGATTATGCATAACAAGCATTGTTTTATTTTTCATAACTCGACATCCCTAGTAAATAATTATACAGCTGTAGCCATACGTATGATTATAAAATCCATGATACTAAATTTTATAATCACATGTATGGCTACAGCTATATATTTTTCTTTTTATATTTTCTGATAAATACGCCCTGATGACGGCTGCTACGTGCAACCGCAGCATGTAACTGTTTTGCATTTACTACAATGAAAGTTGTGTGTCAAAGGACTACGTCATAAATATTGCGTTCTATAAAAACACAAGGATGTCACAACTTAACAAAAAGTTTTAATTCTTATTTTTAACACCCGACGACTGTCAAAGTTCACAGAAATAAGGACTTCAGGAATTTCAGTTTACGGTTTATTAAAGCACAACAGATTGCGCAGTCGTACACTGGATATTATTCACTGTATCTTTCTTTGTAGACTGGATATTATTCACTGTCTCTTTCTTTGTAGACTGGATACTATTCACTGTCTCTTTCTTTGTAGACTGGATATTATTCATTGTCTCTTTCTTTGTAGACTGTATATTATTCACTGTCTCTTTCTTTGTAGACTGGATATTATTCACTGTCTCTTTCTTTGTATTTGTGGTCAAAAGAATGAAGGATACGTATCATTCAACTGAGACAAAATCAAAATTAATAATTGTGTACAAAAAACAATAACAATTATTTGAATTAGTTACCTGCGATTTCGATGTTTATTAACGGTTAGATATATTACTAACGTAATGTGTTCTCTGCTTAGTCTGCAAGTAATACTGGATTGGACACTGACTAATAAAATTACCTGTTTGGAATTTCACCGTCGGAATGAGTTTCAGTCACTCGCTATGCTGAAATTAAAAATGACACTTTTGTTTTAAATCCTAAATATGAAGAATGTCTACCGTCTCTGAAATGAATTGGGGAAAAGAGCTTTACTCATTACACTTTTTTACTGGAGATCCTTTACTGGAATGTGAGGGCAGACAAGTACTGTGTGAGGTGTGGCGGAACGGGGCGAAAGGTCTTAATAACATGCCTGTCACACACTAGACAAGTAGAGTGGAACAAAAATTACGGGTACAGTTGAAACAAAATATTGGATCAAGAATAATGAAACAAATAATTTAAAGCCTGCGATTTCATGGACATGTTTTTTAGCTGGATTTTGGCTGCAGTTTTCTAAATATCTTCTGCCCAACGCACAGAAAGCAAGAGAGTGAGACATATTACCTGAAATTTTTAACCCGCATATTTTGCCCCAGTAAAATTCCTGTAACTTTACTTTACGCGCCATATAAATGCTGTCATATGTTGTAACACATATATCGTAGTGAACGACTAGCATGACGTTGAAACTCCAGAAACTCCATTAGCCTCTTTTATGAAACGCTAAAATTTTCTAACGACTGGTACAATTCAAACATTTTCCGCCAACAGCTGACCTTTGAAAATCGTCCCAGATATGATTCATCTTGGTGTATTTTGGAGCACCAATGTTCACTTACTGATGTTTACCGTTTATTTCACTTCAGGTTCATTTAGGTTCTTTTAAGTGTAGCATTTTGTTATAATTAGGCAAATAAATTTTTAAATCTGTTCCTGCTCTCTCCTCGAGTCCAATTTTTAGTTAGTAACCAAAGAAACAAAAGTAGCAAATAAAGCGTCTAGGTGAAAATAAAATGATAAAAAACATGAAGATGTTACTGATAGACCAAGAAGAGATTACGTGACCAAATTAGTGGATATAATTAAGATCGAACCACAACGGAACTCTGTGTAATAAAACATTCATTTTTTTGAGGTTATAAGGATATTTTGTACCATATCGATGTTACTGGAAAAGGGACGCTAAATTTATTTTGTTAAATGACCAGATATGTTCGGTACACAAGGAATATGACATTTATGGAAACCAGTAAATTCTGCCTAAATTAAACAGCAATTACGTTATATTCAATTTATCAGTTAAAATAATATTTAAGAAGTTAATAAATCTAGAATCTAAGAGATTATGTGCATGTATCTCAAAATAAAGTTAAAGAAGTGAACAATATGCAACAAGAATGGGAAAACAAAATAATAAGGAATATGTAGCAGGAAAGGTACAGGAACAGTGAGGAAGAATTATAAACTATAGATCAAAATGTAAGCACATTATGCCTATATAAACAAACTCTAAACCTGTGGAACTGGAAGAGGAGAGGAATAAAAAGAAAGGGAGCAACCGGTAAGATGGACACTGAACAGATTTCACAGTTGCCGAGAATGTGGCAGTAACCTCACCAGACCCATCTATTTAAACAGATCACATATTCAGCCTCTTTCTCTCAGACCCTGATTCTTTCCTCTGGACTGCAGGAAGAGATAAAGGGCAATTTAGCGAAAAGTCTTCAAAGTACACTGCTCTCTCAACCCAAAGCACGAACGCTGGGGCCCTGTTATTTATCATATCCACATTACTGGAGATCGGATAATTTGAAACAACACGTGACTGCAATTGTTTTCATACAGTCGTGGTGCTGTAATTTTTCGTAGTGCAATCTTGTGTACGAACTGCCTTCTTAAACACGTTACAGTAAAAAGTTAACAAATTGTTAAATTCTGATATTTTTTTACACATAGTTTATTTATTATTTAACCGTGAATTTCAACCAAAAACTACAAGATTTTCTACCGTGGATTTACATAGACACATTTTAATAATTTATTAGTATACCAACTGATGCACATACATAACATTTTTTACATTAAAACACTAAAATTGCTCCGACATGTTTCGATCCTTGGATCGAAACATGTCGGAGGAAATTCAGTGTTTTAATGTGAAAAAAGTTTTATGTATGTGCATCAGTTGGTATACTATTAAATAATTCGACGATATGCACGGTGCAGCAACAAGAATATTTTAATTATATTTGTATTCTTGTTCTCAACACCCTGAAGAAGACCACATGAGTGGCCGAAATACGCTGATAACCACTAAGTAATAAAATTACATCCATAAAACCAAAGTGTATTTTTTTTGTTTTTTAATTTATTGTATGCATATAATTTATGCAAGGAATGCGGAACATATCAAACTTTTAACATTGTGTTCATAAGGCCCACCACTTGCCAAAATTCTGAGCCAATAGACCACACATCCAAACACTATTTCATTAATGTTTAGACATATATGTAATATTTTCCTCCCGCAGAAGCTTAGGTCTCTCAATTTGTGTCTGCTCTTCAGTTTGTTTTATTTAGGTCCCCCTACGCACATGCTTGCTACATGCAAATCCACTTCCACTCTCCTTTAATTTAAGAAATATTATTTTCTAAAAATCACAAATCATGCAATTTTTAATGCATCCCCTTATTGTAAATTATTTAGCTACGTTTAGCATGACCCCTTCTTCAGAAATAAGTAGACGCGCAGCTAGTCAAAAAAAATCCCCAATTTCATGGAAACGAAATATTCTTTTCCACGTTGACAAGGAGCTGCTAATGATGCCTATCCTCAGCTAGATAAATTCAGTCGACACCCTCATAGTCTATTTATTTATGATCAGTTTCAATAGTTATCCGCTTCAAGCAGTCTATTTCCTTCACTTATTCTCGCCTAAATACTGTAAGCCTTCTCATCTATTTCAGGCAAGTCACATGCTTCTTCGGGCCCATCCTTGGTGATTTGGTCACCCTAATATTAACTGACGATAAGTTCAAGTCACGAAGCTCTTCGTTCGGTACTTTCAACTGTCCTTCTGTCACATCCTCCACGTCAAACTGTTTCAGCACCAACGTTCTGAACGTCCTGGTGTCTACACTCATATTCTTCCCTCAAAATTAGAGACCAAGTTTTACACCAAAAAGAAAGGAAAAAATTAAATTTTTTTTTGTATTTTAATTTGTAAACTTTCAGCTGGAATAAGAAAGGATAAACGACTTTGAACCGAATCGTTGCAAACATTCCCCAAAATTAATTTGTTCTTAAATTTTTCTTGAAACGATTTCGGTTTTTTACTGTCTTCAGCAACCATACATTTCAATGATGTGATGCCATTCTTACTAATATCGTGGCAGCCATCAAGCTCTGTCTACCCTCACGAAAGAGAAGTGTTAGATAAACCACAGTAAATACTGTACATTATAATCAATTAGCATTAATCACTCGTTTACTCTGTTCCTGTTACCTTATTTTTAATTTTTAAGTAAGCTTTGATGCAAAACCATTTCCCACGTAGTCAGCCATGCAATCTCTTTGAGATTCCACGTAGAGGAATCAAGTGTTATGCAGTCTGTCAACGGTGTTTAAATTAAATTATTCGGATGGTGACCTCGTATGAAGAAAATGTGCGACGGCCATACGTTGATAATATATAGCATGTGACTCCAAAGATCTTTTACTAAAGGCCAATAAAATTTTGAACCTAGTAAATATATATATATATATATATATATATATATATATATATATATATATGTGTGTGTGTGTGTGTGTGTGTGTGTGTGTGTGTGTGGGTGTTGAATTTGCATGAAATACAAACAGCATGCGTCCTCAGTGTCACACAGTATATTTTAAATTATTCCAAGTTTCAAAAACATGATATATAAACCAACAAATTTGCAGTAACAGTTTCGTTGAATGTACAATGAGGCTGCAAGTTTGCGATAAATTAAAACAAGGCTAACTGTGTTTGGCTTCATAGCACAATATTGCTTTCCAAGGCACTGTTGATGACAGAGCTGTAAAAATTATCGGGTTCTTTTCTCTTCTCTTGCTCTTGCGGAATATAAAGTATATGACCAACAAAATACAGCTGTATTTATGGCAGAGTGCGAAATTAGGGTAATGCAGTCTCGCCCAGTTATTACATAAATGAAATAATATACCTATGCCGTCTAGCATCATTTAAGGCTCATTTGGCAGGCATGAATAGCGTACATCTTACCGGCCAAGTGTTTCCGTTTATCCGTCCTCACGAGCAAAATTTGTTCTATGTGAAACCATATAAATGAAATTTTAGTGTAAAAGGCACAATTCAATTCCAAATTTAATCAAACTGTATAGCAAAGGATAATACCTTCAACGTGGAAAAATTTTTGAGACGGACATTTGACTGACATGTTGGTAACGAAACATTTGCGAAGTATAAAACATTATTGTCCTTTATCTTAGTAATTAATTAGGTGTGACGATACCAGATGCTGTATAATAAAATTTTGACCTCCTGATGATGAGCACATGGTGCTCGAAACATGTAGAGGCATGAAATAAAACTTAATGTAAAACAAAATATTGTGCATCAGATTGGTTAATTACTAAGATAAATATACTGAGATGCACAGTCAGCAAAACATCAAAAAAATTATTGTCTTTGTTAACTCTGAGCGCAACGTTGTCCTAGGCTTAGTTTATTCAAATAGCGTTCGATGTTTCGCGGTCTGAGAACGGAATAACGATATCATATTATGTGCAAAGCGAAGTTCGTTCACGTAAGAGACACAGTACGAATCACAATTGTATCGAAGTAATATTTATATTAAAATAAAATAATTTTGAAATAAAGATGGCTTAACGTTACATTAAGGAGACGGTAATAAAATAATAAAATAGGGACATATCCACATGCAAGGGCATGTTACAATATGATTTTATCTTCGTACGCAATAAGATAAATCAGCTAAAAAATAAATAAAATCACGTAATGAATTATTGGAGAGGAGAAAGGAGGAAAGAGGATGGCCAAAATATAACTCTAAAAGGTATCAGCTGAGCATTACCTATCACACAATTTAGCAAACGGTAAAAAGTTACGATCCCGGTGGCCGCGCGGTCTAATGTGTGGATCTGTGGCCACTCGTTTTCTGGGATTGTGGATTCGAATCATTCAGGGGCAAGGATATCTGTCTGTTGTGAATGTTGTGTTTTGTCACCCAGAGATCTCTGAGTCGGGCTGATCACTCATCTAGAGGAGTCCTACCGAGTTTGGTGTGTCTGAGTGTGATGGTTCAGCCTCGGGAGTAAGGAGGCCCTGACCCACTAAGGACTGTTGCGCCATGGGGGAAAATTTCAAAATTGCCACTGTGTCTAAGTATAATACCCTGAACCTGTGCAGAAGAAGTAAAGTTCGCAGCTTACATTCCAGATATCGGTACCACATAGAGGTGAGCTGAACAGAGAGTGTCGTAAACCGAACACAGAACCTAAAATACTCGCGAATTATTACGAGCATATGATACGTCTTAAATACGCCAGAAACTCAACCACTACGTTATGCACTATTACTACAGGCTATCGAGCCTATGTACAACTAAATATTACATGCTATTTGTACACGTTTGCATCAATGACTACATATTTAATGTTCGTTCATTATGTTGTCTGTCTGATTGCATGTCCGTAGCCCCTTCCAAAGCGAGTCCTCCAAATGGTGCGACCTAGTGTTTCCTCTTTCAGTTTATAGTATCCTCTCTTTTTCTTAAGATCATCTAGTTGCTGTTTATGTCTTCTTCTTCGTGTCACTTCTACGCGTCCCTCTATTTTCCTTCAATAACCTGTTTGAGAAGGCAGTTCCTACGCAAGTCGTGACCAACCAGTTAGCCTTCCTTCTTTTTCTTCTATGTAGGATATTACTCTCCACCTTCACTATATGTACTACTTCTTCATTTCTCACACGATCGGTCCAACTGATCATCTCCGGCAGCACATTTCAAAATTCCAGAAGTTTTTCTGATCTAGTTTCCAAAGTGTCCAATGTTCAGCAACATACAAAGCTATAAATAGAATAATCTCATAAAATTTCACGCTAAATATCAAAATATGAAAACATAACCGAGGAATTATTTAATTTGCTTGAAGAAAGTTTTATTTAAATTATATGCATTTAGACAGAACAATTACACTTTTCCGACCCGTTTTCAGTTGAACGTCCTTTTCGAGTAACATGTCACACCTTAGGAGCTCGTATATTGGAGATGAGGTGGTCGAAGCTTGAAGGTGAAAGCTTATTTAGATCTATTGCAGCACTGAACATTCACAACCTCTACATCGCAGCTAATCTTCTAAATACAGCAGTCATACTGAGTTGGGGAATCCCTCAATTAATTACAGAACGAAAGTTGATTATAAATAGAGCATAGGTTGATTATAAACGACTGCGGATCGTGGATTATTTTAAAGTATTGTCTCGGTTTATTCCTCTTTATTCAAACAAAGAAGAAAATCCTGAGTGAATCCTTCGTCACTGTTTTGCACTGTGATATTTCAGTGCGCAGTCTGAGAGACGCTCATACTAGAGATATTTAAGAAGAGGGAGACGACAATATATTCAAGAGCGGAATGTCTAAAAATGATCTTAGCTTTGAAGCACAGCGCGCACAAAACTTTCATGTTGCAAGAGGAAGTTTTCTGAAATTAAAAACAAAGAGACGATATGAATGTGACGAAGAGATGAGCACAAAAAGTTACTGGGAAATTAAGTCTGCGCTCAGCATAGCAAGCTTCTTGCACACCTGGTTGAAGCCCATTTCTGGCCCTAACTCTCTTCACACAAACTGAGGAGTGTGTGTGTTTCCATCATTGCACTAAGTTTTGTTGCCTTCAAGCATGGGTGGGCAAGGTGTTTCTAAGGACGACCACATTGTCCACAAATTGAAAGAGAGATGGGACAGATATCTTTACAGATGACTCAAAGAACCAAAATATCTCGAACTGACAACATGTTTTTGCTTCTACTGTCCGTATTTTGTTAAGCTTTTAGAGTCGAGTGTATGATTACTATACGTAAAACCAGGTTTAACACTAAGAAAAATTCATATAGTCCACATAGTTTTTTCGAGTGTCTACTACCCAAGTAATATCTTGATTGATTTAATTATTTATTCAATCGAATATTACAGTACCAACAACATAGTTTCTTTCGAGATTCTTTCGAATTCACTCTTCAAATAAACTCGTCATTTCAAATGAACATTGCATAACATTTGTATCTGATACACAGACTTTAAATAACGCATAAAAGTAAAATTAGACGCACTTCTGCAGATAAGAAAAAGGTGTCAAAACAAAAAGCATAAATACAAATACGTTTCGCTACAAACGAGAAGGGAATTGCGTTGATCAGAATTCTATTGAAATTGGGAAGAAGTAACACGAAGTACCTTGGCAATGCACTAAAATCTACGCCAACGGAATATAAATACTGATATCTTGCTAAATAGGAGAGGGTGGAAAAGTGTTCGGAGTGAAGTGCACTCGTTGTGCACGATCCTGTTTCAATATTCCAAAAGTACTTTTCCTCATTAAGTACAAAGTCACATACACACGTAAACGTTGCTTAAAGAAGTTAGCAGAGGAAAATTTACGTAAAACTTGCAAGGTCTCTTTTTTACGATTTCCACAAGTAAGAAACGAAGACAGAATCAAGTAAAAGAAGTGACATGAATGTTGTAACAGCACAAACTGACTGAAACATACTAAGCAATTGAGCATTTAATAAATGGATTAAGTCCTGAAAGTTAAAGAAGTATGTCTGTAGAAAAATATAGCTGCAAAACATGATTAATTGAATCAAACTTTCATTCCGCTCAGGGAACCGAATTTTATTTCATTTCCTCTAAAACGAATAGTAACGAAATTAAAGAGACGCTTATTAAATATTTCCCTGAATATGAAAAAAGTCTAAGAAATTTGGACTTAAATAAATAAAGATACTTTAATGGTCGAGAGTATCATGGTTAACGTTTTTGAACTATGTACCTGGTAGAGTAGCAACAACTTTAATAGAGTTTTTCATATTCTCATGTATTTAAGATCTTGGGTCTTATTTTATTTGTTGACATACTTGTCTCTTCGAAAGAAGTACCATATACATAAATAAATTAATCTCCTCATGTATCACGCAATATTTTGTATTTAAAATTCGAAATTAAATCTGGCATTTAATTTGAAATTTTCAAAATCAGTTGGTGTATGAAATAAATGAAACGGACATATAAACGTTGAGAAAAATAATTTATAAACTAAAACATCCAAACAAAATATTTTAAATTGAACTTAAATTTGCATGGGTAATAGAAACTAGTTTTTAGAAGCAAACTCACGGAAGAATTTTGTCTTAAATATTTCGAGTTTTAAATACATCACTCAAATTTAGTACTTTTTATTTTCATGTTACTGTGATGTAATGATTTTGTAATTTTAACCGATTACACCATAAAATAAACGTTATAGTTTGATTACGCGTCATAAAAATGCGCATGAAACGCTAAAAAACGAGAACTTTTCCAGTCCCACCATCCATTCAAGTTGGTGAACCAAACAAGAAGAAAACAATCTTTCTCACGCTTTATACTTCAAATTCAGTGCTGGGATGTGAGTCCATGATGGACATCCGGACGACGTTTGAGAGTCCCAATTAATTTGTTCTTTACGTCAACAAACAACCACTCACCCCATTAACAAGTCTTGCTGCAGCTGCCGTTGGGTGGTTACATGATGTTAACAAACACAAAGTGGAAGGGAAACACAGACAACTTCAAACAACATTAATGACCGTTCTGCAGATAAACCACTTGTTCATACACACTTCTACACGGTCGACACTGTTCCAATTGAATTCCGTTACATCAGACTCTCTGTTTGCTTGACTGCAGGGCTTAGTTGTTTGCTCTGTGGGAACAGAGGATGCTTTCCTTTCCAAAACTGCAGAAGACTTTACATTGCCTTTTGTCCTCTTTCGATATGTGATGATTTACTGTCATTGAATTAAAACAGCTAACCATGAGTAACTAACACTTCACTCTAAATATAAACTAAGGGTCTGCTAAATATAAACTAAGGGTCTGCACTTTATTTTACGGGGACGGAATACCGCAATCTTTTGGGCCCTTAAAATTTCGGCAACAAAAGTAAATAATACTTAGGGAAGAGTTTTAGGACAAATATTTAATATTGTAACGGTAATCATATCAGAAGTACATAAAAGATGACTGCGCGGTAGGCATATAATAAATACAAGAAATAATTTCCCTTGACAAGCTGCCAGTCGCTGAACTGGTCAAGAATTTCTTCGTCTTTGACGTTATGAGAAATTTAATTACATCGTCCAAAAAATAGCAACACCAGACCCGATTTTAAACCGCATGAGCCCAATCCATATCCTCAAGCCACACACCTTTAATTTCCGTTTTAATATTATCTTCTCATTTAAATAAAGCTTTCATAAATAAAATCTATTTACGTGTATTCTTCTATCGACATTCTGTACACATTTGTAATCTGAGACATGACTGTTTCATAGGCTAGCACATGGTATCCCGCTTGACTGATTCACTTGTAATAGTACTCAAAATTGTAATTCATACTATCCAATGCTCTCTCTTTCGTTGGTCCAGATGTTGTCCTCAGCTCCCTGTTCTCAGACATCTTCACTTTTTATCCCTTCCCTGGGATATGACAGCAAGTTCACATCCGTTGTGGTAACAAAACACGTGTACAGAAATTTTGGTTTTAAAACCCGAAAAGAAGATGTCATTTCGTCCTCGTGATACCAAATCGAAGAGCAAGTGTTTGTGAAAATATCGATTTAGTGTCGTCACTCTAAGTTGTAATATAATTTGTTTTGAAGAGGCGATAAAATTTCTTGTTCTATGAAAAGCAGAAATTGCTCTAGATCATGCCTCCTACAAAGGAATTAATTAAAATTTCACAGTTTAGAGCACGGGTGTTAATATCGCGATCTGTCAGGATGTGTAAAGCCGCCTGCGATCAATTTTTGTAAATTTTATGTATACCATAAAAATTACACAGTAATTGAGGACGTTACTTATACAATTTCTTGCAACGTCCCGCGAACCAGGCAAATGTAAGTTTTGTTGCCCTTTGCCAAAAGAAGGTTAGACACCTTTCGTTAGGACGCGTATGCAGGGAAGTATACGCACTTCGTCAACGTCACACACAGACTACTTTGCAGAAAGTCATAAGCCCAACTGCGGAAGCATGAACTCTGTATTGAGTCTCGGAGTTGATGGTGATAAATCTTACGAAAGGTATAAAACTCAGTTTGGCGTTTCCCTACACATTTTCTATGAAATGATCTTGGCATGTTAAAAAATGGCGTCTGAGAGAATTCCGAGTCTATATCGAACAAATCTGAAGAAAATTTATTTCATACGAGTAGGTATTAAACGCGCTGATATATCGTGAGTATACTTAAAGAATTTTTTGCGAAGTCTGTCTAAGGAAATTGAAATAGGTTGAGGAAAGCAAGGGGCGTTAATACCTTCCAACACTTTTTCACTGTTTCCAATTAGGTCTTGTTATTATTATCATTTTTACAGAGTTAAGACCCAGCTACAATCTAACCTGAATTCTAAAATTTGAAGTGCATTGTTGCAACCACTAAAACACTCCGAGCTCCTTGCTGAACTGTTCTCATATCTCATAATTACGGACATCTATATAGCATCACAGCCCACCAGTCTCCTGTAGAGCTGGGAAGAAGACAAACTGCGATACAAACACGTTCCCTTTCACATTGTGAGGGGGTGGATCCCCCCCCCCCCAACTCTACCTTACCCCCAGAATATCGCCGTGGGAAGAAAGCAGGTGGGGTGTTACTACTTGAGAAAAACTTAGAACCGAATCGGAGTTGTGGAGGGTTACTTCAGAAGACACTCCTGTACATCGTATTGCACTACTGTATCCATTATAAAGAAGAAGAGAATTTCTTACAGCTGAGAATTTTCATAAAAAATTTGTTACTTCTCTTTCACCACAGTGCTCTTCCACTGTAGTCCCACATCAGTGTCTACAGTAGCGACAGACCCATCTAAGTACATGGGACTATGATTAGCTGATGGGAAATTAAACCTGGTATCAAGCAGTTCGCTCGGCTTTTACATCGCGTTTCTGTAAGCCTTACTTTGGGAACTTCAGGATGTAATAGAACAGGCTTGATAACTTACGTATCACAAATTTCAGACTCTTATTCAAAAACGTATTTCCCAAAAAAAAAAAATAGTAATGAGGACTACAGAGTAGCGATATTTCAGAACATGAAGCTAAGAAAAGTAGTTTTAACCGATAAAAACCAACAAGAAAGATTACAGAAGGAGGAGATTCATAGTTTGTGTCCTTGTTTGTGATGCAGACCTCTGATCAAATTAGTATATTGATTTGTGTGCACTTAATAAAGCAATCATAAGCTTTCCATTCATAATTCAGTGGGTCATGGAGAGCAAATAGAGAAGTGGCGAAGGCATAAAAATGCAAGTCTGCAAGGTTTATATCTTGTAAGAAGTCCGACGAGTAGTTTTTAGATAGTATTAAATAAAATCTTCAAGATCTTCAATTTGGTTATGAGGATGTTGTTGGAATTGAACAAATCAAAAGACAGGTTTAAAAGCGTTTTATAGTGAAGGCGAAAACGAAGATTCGATTTACACACACACACACACACACCCACACATAAACACAAACACAAACACACCCATACACAAACACAAACACACATACACAAACACAAACACACACATACACAAACACACACAAACACACCCACACACAAACACAAACACACCCATACACAAACACACCCATACACACACATACACACACACACACACACACAACTGGAAAAATTCTTCATCAGCCAAGCTGCTATCGACACCGAAGATACTGACTCTGCTCTACGAAGTCAGCTAATTAATTCGAATTTATCAGCTTCAGCCACTTTAAATATAGCATATCTACAAGCTTCAATGGAATCAATTCTCTCTTTAAAATAAAAAAAAAAATCTGACGTCGAACATAAATATTCGACCTTACTATATACAGAGTGACTGCTTGATATTATTAATGGCATAGTGTCATATTTCACAGCGACAGAAAAAAATCATCTAGGGCAGAATCAGACAACGACATGGAGGGTATCAAATAAAAGCAAAGGGTGAGTTTATTAACGTCAGCACGGAGCGCCGTTACAGCAGGCAGCATAATAATGGATTGCCATATCAGCCCACCAGGTGGTGTGCATGTCTTGATCTAAACGTCAACAAAATGTCACTGTAGAACGTGCAGCCCCCACCCAGCAGCAAACACAAGAGTTATAAGAACAGAGAAGTTCAATCTAACAACCTAAACTAAACTATACTAAACTGAACTAAAATAAACTGAATTAAATTTACGCGCATATCATCTGTAACTTCTTCGCTGAAGTGCTTGCATAACGATCATAATTTGACGTTCAGATGACCGTGCATCGTGATATATTTTGCAATAAAACCAACTAGATGCACTAATTCTCAAATTTATTTTTGAAATAAACTCTACATCTTTCGGACAGTTCCTCTGTCCATCATCAGGGGTTTTCGACAGTACAACAGCAATGGTATATGTCATACAGGTTTTGCTGACAGCTTGCGAGCAGGATCAGAATGGAAAAAGTGTTCCATTCTGATCCTGCTCGCAAGCTGTCAGCAAAACCTATATGGCATATACCATTGCTGTGTGTACAGTAAAAAACTCTTGGTGATGGGCAAAGGAAGTGTCCGAAAAATGTAGAGTTTTATTCGAAAAGTAAATTTGAGATGTTAGTGCATCTAGTTTGTTTTATTACAAGAACGATTCGTTCACCTTTTCATTCACGACCTTGACTCAAACAAATGCCTACTGTAACGCAAAAATATAACCGCAATATTGAAGCTGAGAAAACAATCTGAGAGGTAAAACTATTGGAATTTTTCTGTTTTCTTTCTTCTTTCCTTTATTCCTCATTTCGTTCCAGTGATCCCCTTTTGCATCTTTCATTTCTTCATCCCTGTTTACGCACCTTTCTAACTTTCATCTTCACATCATTCATCCCTCTGTGTTAGTTTTATAATCAACCAACAAATATATTTCTCAGACAAAGATACATTTTGTAAAAACCAACAACTACATGTTTCGGCTCTTTTAGCAAGGCATTATCGGGTTGTACAAAAATAAGAAAAAGGGTAATGCAAACATGTTATAAATCATTTAATTACGATGTAGTGCGTTACAGTTTTTATACTCTTGTATATCCCGCTCCTAACTTGCTGACAAGCCGAAACCGACATTTTGTTTTATAACAAAATATATTTGTGTTTGACGGATAAATTTATCACTTTATTATATTCATATCTTTATATTTTCCTGATTGCCCGTTACATTTTTTCTTTCTTTCTACCTTTTATTCTTTTCTACGTGCCTTCATTGTTCCTTTACTGCCTTTTTCCTTTTAGATTCATTTCTTATCTCCCTTTAAATGCCTTTCTCTTTCTTCCATCATTAATTTATTTACGTTTTGATTTTATATGGCTTCGTTGTTACGGTCACTTTGTTTAAGAAAATCCCCAACTTCAGTCCTCTACTGTAAGGCCCACGTGCCGCCATTTATTATAAATTCCCATTGGTCCTCAAAACAAATTATGGTAAAGTGTCTTTAAATAATCCAAAATTCTGCCAAGATTTCACAAAGGTCATTATACCTTGTCATTCGTATTCAGAAAAACGGTAAGAATATTTTACTTTTACCCCTAATTCAGTAATTTACTGGTGAAATAAGTATACCAGTGGCAATATTTGTCTATTCCAACATAAGCTGTTCCTAAGAACATAACAGACTTACCCTCGAAACTAACGCAATATTTAAAGTGAAGGAACATACATGTACCTGTATCCCGCTAAGGCCAGAATTGTGATTCTTAATTTATTCCATACAAAGTTTAATAAACGAAGGGAATTTTAATGAGGCGGAAGCAAATACAGTTTATATTAAAATAGATTTAGGAGAAACAGGGTCTGAGGGTGTGAAATGGACCCCATTTGTTTAGGACAGCGCCCAATGGCTCGCTTCGGGGAATATAAATTAAACACGCAGATAGCGAAAAAGTAGACAATTCCTTGACAAGCTTCGGAAAAAATTTCTTTGAAGAAAGATTCTCTATCAAAAAATTTCATTTTTATGTTGATTGCAATACTTCCCACTCTATGTGTGAGTTCGTATGTTGAGTTCCACGGAGTAGTCGTTTCAACTGTCTTTAAGAGTGTTGTTATCAGTGCAGACCACTTGCAGTCTACCCTTTTTGTCTGTATGTAGGGCTACGTATGTAAGAACTGGAAAAACTGGCAATCTGATTCTAAAGACATTTGATTATGGAAAATTTTATGAAAAATCTATAAACGTCAATTTTAATTTCCCTTTGCCAACTTTAAGGACAACTTTACATAACACACACTAACGTGTCGACGCTCAGGGGTGTTGGTTTAATTACTATGCAGACACGCGTATTCACGATTCTTACATGTGTGCAATTCATATCTAGCTCGATTGTGGCGTGAATAGTATGATAAGCGGAATTCACACATTATGTAAAGTACAGTGTGTAGGAGTAAACATGCCGTGACAGTTAGGCTATGCCTATGTATACGGTTTATTTAAAAATGCTGTGCCAAATGCTTAGGTTAATCTGCACTCCCCGAATGGTGCTCACTAAATTGCAAGCGTTGAAATGGATGCAAACCTATTTTGCACCATATTTATATTCTGCTACTAACATTGACCCATTTGCTAAGCTATTACGTTATTTTACTTATTTCGTGGCTTAGTACTTTTTAGATTTTGATTAAAACACCACCAATATTCAGGGTTGCCCCAAATTTGCATTTGCTTGGGTGCTTGTGAACAGTCGAATGGGGCACGCAGTGAAACAGTTGGTTGAGGCACTACGCTATAAGCCGGAAGGACGCGGGTTCGATTCTCGATAGTGTCATTGGGGGGGGGGGAAGGCGGCCGGTGCGTAGGGCTGACAACTTTACCATCTTCATGCGTCGATTTTCTTGAAATATGAGGACCACCTGGAACCCTCAAGGCCTGTCCAAGACTGGAATGGGATTGTTTTACCTTTACACAGTCGAATAGCCCTACAAGAGACCTAATTGTAAAACTGTGTAATAAGAGTCCCTCAGTCTTGCTAGAGCCTTGGTAGAGGACATCTTGTTGCGTTTAATTTTATTTCACCTGAATATTATATTATATTATACTATATTATATTATATTTTCATTATCTCAGACTTGTATTATTAGCCCCCGATTTCTTATTACGTCCTAATCTACTCTTCTTAAACTAACAACCTGGAAATGACAGCACTATGTTCCTTCGAAACGTCGGTAACTACCCCCCAGCAGACTAATCTTCTCGTCAAGAGTCACTCATTTTCTTACAGAACAGTGTTTTGCACAAAAATAAACAACCCCTTTACAAATATTTCGGTTATGAGAAATTTTATCAACCACTTTTCTAGACTGGGGACTGTGTCGTTGAAACGAAGGTATTTCGGAACACAGAAACCAACCAAATCCACTTGCGTTCTAAACATTTCGAACCCAGCCTCACGTGTACCCAGTTTTCAATTCATCTGTTGTTTTAGACGTCCCACATGAATACAAGAGATCAAGACCTGACATTAAATAATTCTGATCTGTTTCTTACATTACGGCTCAATGCATCTCTGTTGCTGGATTTTAACCTCTGTAGAGGAAAAATTCTTAGATCTTGCTGTACGAAGAGAATAGCCCAAAGCTCTAGGGCTGATTGTTGTTTCCCGCTATCCGATGACGCATGCAATATGTGAAAATTTGTTGAAAGCTCGCGTTTCTGCATTAGTAAGACCGCTTCTTTTAAGTCCATTCTTTAAGTCATCTTTACCCGACTTAAACCTTCTGCTTCTGCATTTTCTGCTTCACCTTGCATTTCTTCATTATTTTCTCTGCCACCTTCTCTCGGAGGTCGCGTCGTGACTTTGAATAGCGTCACATTGAAGACCTGAACTAAAGATTCTTCTGCAGTATCTTCTGCTTGTTGCATTACTTCGATACTTTTGACTTCACGTTCATATGACTGCATTTACAGTTAAGTTAATAAGTAACATAATGGCACAAAGTTCAAATTTAATGTTTTGTTGACCGTGCATCGTGGTATATCCGTACAGTATGAACCAACAGGATGCATTTTTACTTTCAATCTATTTCAGTAATTAACCTCTACATGTTTCGAGCAGGCTTACTGCTCATCATCAGGAGGTATTATTCTGTATATACAGCAATTGGTATATGTCATGCGTATATGTTGACTAGCTGTTGCTGTGTATACAGAATAGTACCTCCTGATGATGAGCAGTAAGCCTGCTCGAAACATGTAGAGGTTAATCTTAGTAACTGACCAACTTCAAGCACAAATTACTGCTCATTATCAGGAGGTACTACTCTGTGTATACAGCAATGTTGACTGGCTGTTGGCAGGATCCTGCCAACAGCCAGTCAACATAAACACATTACATATACCAATTGCTGTATATACAGAGTAGTACCTCCTGATGTTGAGCAGTAAGCCTGCTCGAAACATGTAGAGGTTAGTTATTGAAATAAATTGAAAATAAATAGTACATCTTTTTGTTCGTATTGTACGGACACAAGTTTCAGTACAATAACTAATTCAAGGAAGGTAATACACGTTCTAAATATGTGCAGCACAAACAAAAAGTCAAATATGAATAAAATGAAAAACAAATTTTCACAAGTCCTTACCTCGTCAGTAATACTTATGAGTACGACTCAACTAATTTTCAAGTTGTCATTGCAGTCTATGGAGGAAACTACAACCCTCCTACACTTATAAAAATATTTTGTGGTAGCTTAACTCCAAGTACGTAGGTACTGATATCTGGTAACACTTGACACAGAGTGGCCAACTGATATGTCAAAAGCTATTTTACACTGCCGAGATGATGATAATGATGATTATAATGGTAACGCTTAAGATGATAGGAATAATAATGCTAGAGGCTACACAACAAGGGGCAGACAATGAAACCAAATGAAAGCAAACACTGCCCACTGCAACTACAGCTCAATGTAACCCTAAACCATGTTTATATCACGCCACATGTTTCGGCCCAAAAGGGCAAGAATCAAACTTTTGTGGCCCAATATATATCGTTCTGTAAACAAAGTACTGTTTTACAGCAAGTCTCTAGTTGTGTTTGACAAAGTCTTCATTCAGTTGATCTACAGAACACAACTGCTGGTCACTGGCAGAGAAGAAAAACAATGAAGGCGAAAACTTAAAACGACAGACGACAGAGAAAAGGAAATCAAAAAGTAAATATAAATATATAAGCTTCTTAAGAACAATCGACAGTTGCTTATGATATGCGGAAATACGTTAGAAATGTAAAATTTCGAAAGTAAATTTTAATACCAGAAGAAAAGGAATATGAACAGTTTTCTTTAGTCAAGGTTATTACTTCGAAATATCGACAAGTTGTCCCTAACATTAAGTCAGACATTCCTTTTGACTCCTTCAATGCATTAATTACAAGGTGGAACATATAAGAAACACAAATATATTACATTTCTCAATCACCGTCTCTCACTGTGTAGAAAACTGGAATCGATAAAAATCACGTTGTATAATCCACCACTTGCAAAACCTCTACGAACCACTAGTTGAAAGACATTCCTCAACCGTCGACAAGGACTTCAGTTGCGGTGTACGTTGTCGATAGGCGGCCGACGTGAAATCCAATATACAACGCATCAAACACTTGACACGCGTAATCACTGCAGACTGAGATTACATTTGAAATGTAATTATCAGAAGATGACTCACAAGACAGCCTCAATATTTTTTCCACCCTACGCACCATTCAATCAGATAACAGAACGTTCCACTCCCTTTTGATTCCTGTCTGAAGCGAAATTGCGGTTGCCTTGTTAATATCGTTTATATTAGAAGGCATCTTATTGTTATTACCATTTCTAACCCCTAACCGCCTCCCTCATGTACATATTCCCATCATCAATCATATCTTAGCTACCCTCTCTTCCTCCGTTGCGATTATACCCCCAGAAAACAATCAGTTTACAAGCCGAAGTAAAGCACAGCCACCCCCGCCCCTCCTGCTCACACCCCATTTAGAACCTACTAATACGGCCGCTATATATATCAATATGCAGACCTCATTGTAATGGGACAGATTACTCGAAATGTGTAATGAGGCATTGTATTTGATCATGGGACATTTAGGAAGCGGTTTCAAACCCCAACACTGCAATACAATCCATATTACATTTTGCAAGACATAGGAGATACTAATTAATATCCTACTATTTTAGCAACAAAAATATATCTACTACTACTTATTTGCATGGGGACCGCGGTAGCACAGTGCTTAAGGTGCGGAAGGTCGCTGGTTCGATCCCAGCTAGTGTCAGTGGATTTTTCATTGTTATAAAATCCTTCCGGTCGCACTATGCCCCTGGGGTCGACTCAGCCTCTAACAGAAATGAGTACCAGGAGTATTTCCTTGGGGTAAAGGCGGCCGGCGCGTAAGGCTGACAACCTACCACCATCCTGTGCCGTTGTCATGAAATCTGGGAAACTTAACTTCCTGGAACCCTCTGGGCCACTCCAGGCCTGTAATGGGACTGCTTTACGTTTTTTACTTATTTGCATGTCTGTCCGTACAGTGTGTCAGCTAATAATTGAAAATAATTCAAGGAGTTTCACGAAAACTGCCATGAGCATAATGCCACACGGTTATTTCCCAGATTTCTGTGTGAATATATGAGTTGAGGGGGGGGGGGTAATAGTGTTATTTAAATAGGGGTATACATTTTTCTTTCAGAAAGATGTTAAAAACACAAACATTTTCTTAAGATAATTTCTAACGGAAGCACTTTTATTTACTGTACTGAATTTCCCGGTTTTATTTCAAAGGACTCATTTAATATTATCGAATTTGTGTCTGTTTGCAATTTCGCACTTCCTGTCTCCATCATGAGACAGGTAAATCCAATCTACGCCGTCCCTTCCTACTTATCTAATTTTTATGTGAACATCATCCTGCCATCTACATCTAGTTCTGCGGCTTTACGAACAACAAATCTGGGTGCAGCCCATTTCATCATCCTTGATCTGATCGCTCTAATACTAAATATCGACAAAAAAACCGCGCTTTATTTCGCCTGATTATAATGACAAATTTATCGAAGACGTTTTGCCACGTATGGCGGAGGAATTTTGTCCCTGTACAAAAGTCACGAATAACAGAGAATCCTAATAAAATTTCATTCATTAATACCAAACTTTACCAACACTACAAGTCTCGGCAAGGTTTTTCGGTCTTAAGTATCTTGTAAATACGCGAATGCTATTTAGAACACTACAATATACGTATATACATTTTATTGTGCGTGTTGAAGTTCAAAATATGCACATCAAATTTAATTTTACTCTAGCCTACATAAATTGCGAGAAGGGCGAATCAATACAAGGAGCTTTTTTTTTAAATTTTTATTGTTACATCGTGCATGTTGTCGAGTTACTCAATTATTACACAAACCACTGTACATATATAAAATTTATAAAATTTACAAATTAAAACATTAAAAACGCTCCGACATATTTCGGTCCTAAGACCATCATCAGTGAGCTATATATTCCTTGCTAAAGTCACACTAGAAATAATCACAGATTAATTTCGTTGTACAATTTGGGTGCTGTGGCAGTGTGCCGTGTTGTGTAATGTTATGTTGCGAAGAGTGCCCTGCTACGGATGTACATTCTGTGCTTCGTTGCGTGAGCTTTATTGAGATATGTGTTGTTATTATGTCCTACAAAAAGAAGTAGCAATGATAAACGTGTCGGATTATTTCTATATTTATAGAAGCAT